>Ga0209289_100006_pt1 | contig 201781 bp, 197 predicted proteins | sample GXS110809BmetaG_FD_184121 | JGI IMG/M metagenome (GOLD analysis project Ga0209289, IMG submission 184121) | Hot spring microbial communities from Gongxiaoshe hot spring, China to study Microbial Dark Matter (Phase II) - GXS 110809B (SPAdes)... ... | reverse complement strand
GTATAGAACCCGATGGAAGACCTGTTCTCCATGAATTCTGGAAAGCCCGTAAATAGCAGCAGCTTACTAGGAATTACGACGAACATGGGCCCAAACGTTTCCCTAAAATCAGGTCTGAGAAGCCTCTTTATCCCCCTCTATCCATTCCGCCTTGAAGCCTTCGGCCCTCCTGTATACCCAGTAGGCCCTCCTCCCCTTATTCCTCACCCTCTCTAAGACACCCAACACCGCTAGGTGCTCAGGCCCAAGCCTCGCGTGCCGGAAGTCTTTTGGAGCCCAGCACCTCCTGTGGAGCTCTTGGGCAACCTCTGAGGGCGACCTTTACCTCTCGAAGAAGCCATCCTCGACCAAGAGAATAATCTTACCTTAAAGCTCACTCTCAGTAATCTTCACATAGACAGGCTACCTAGCAATAATAACTCTTGGAACCTCAACCCTAACCTCGAGTGATCTCAAGTTTTTAAGAAGAGTTTTCACCGCCTGCTCCAAGGCTTCAACCCTGTGCTTAAGCTGCTCAACCTCCGATCCAGAGCCCATACGCTACCAATACAGAAATTATAGGGGCATGTATTAAGCAAACCCAGCCCACAGAAAGACAAAATCGATAATATTTAATACACCCAAACCCTACAACTCGCAAGAAAGATATGACGAGGAGGAAGGGCGCCGCTCCGGCTGGTGGCTGAGTCGTCCTGAGCAGCTAGGAGACTCCATCCACATCACTATTTTTGGGCTGGTCCGGTCCACCCAATCTAGCTGGTAGGAATGGGATTCATGGACGACGTGGCTAAGCCTTATGGGTTTGAGCTTGTCCTCGGGAGCGAAGCCGGTAGCACATCAATGGTACGGTCTACCGCTAGACTGACATAGTAGGGCTATATTTCTATGACGTCCCTGTCCTAGTCCGCTTTGCCTTTCGCTGGTTCACCTGCTGAAGCATCTCCACTAGTGTCGAGAGCCTCTTATCATTCAATATTTTCGAAAATCTTCTAAGCCTTCTAGCCCCTCAGATTCAAGTCGCGCTTCTCCCCAGTCTGACCACACGAGTCGGGGGGTTGAGCTGAGCTACCAGGGCCGCGGTGTGTCTTGGTGTGGTGGGTGTTGGTGGAGCAGTTGAAGTCTACATACAGTGGGGCTACCACCCCAACATGCATTTTGGCAGGATTACCCTCAATAATCGTTGAGAGTATGCCCCTATTCTTTGAGACCGTGTAATGAAGATTGGAGCGACAGCCCCGAATACTAAAACAATCTGGGGCAGAATAACTGTGAGCTTAGACACGCTACAGGATCACAGTCCATAACCTAAGCGTAGCCCCCACATCTATCCTTGCCGTGAGGCATTCGTCGCTCTATTGCCCGGCCTTCATCTGGCTTCTCAGACGTTGTCAGATGACGGGCTCCCGGCTAAACCCTCCCCTCCTTTTTCCTCTTATTAAACATACATTTATGTAATGGTAGGGAGAGTCGTTGATGTTGGGCCCGTAGCTCAGGCAGGCAGAGAAAATATTACCATGAGGTAATATTTCTGAATCGACGGGCTTTTAACCCGGAGGTCGCGGGTTCAAATCCCGCCGGGCCCGATCTAGGCATCTTGAACCGTGCTTGACCACGGCCCCACATTTTTACCCCCGTGGCAAACTTAAAATGATTGGCGTGAAAGCTGGCGCTGGATTTTGATTGAATATTGTGCGGGCTCCCTTCAGCTAGCGGGTTGACCACCACAGCTATTCTTGTGTAAATGTCAGAGTAGCCACTTCCCAGATTTGCCAACACGTCGTCCTCGGATGTTAGTCCAAGTCAGCAGCAACTCTAGTGGGGGAGGTCGGAGAATACTCGGCGCCGCTAATTATTTTCTCGAATTACGGAATAGCCCCATTGGATTTACGACTTATTGGGACGCCGGTAAGCTATGTGGCTTTTGAGAGGTTTTACGATGAGAGGCCTGAGGAGGTGCTTTTTGTAGCGGTCGAGAGAGATGCGAGCCATGGTGTTAACTCCGCGCGGACGGATAGTGAGGGGACTGATCGAGTTGGGACGGGTGGGGTGGTTGACGATTCATCTACCATCTGAGGTTGAGTGATTGTTACGAGTTGGCGTCCTTTGACTTAGGTTTTTATAGGGTGTGAAAGCTCGGAGTTGTAATGAGTGGTGGATTGGCGGAGGGTGTCGTGGAGAGGTGTGAGCGTTGCGGAGCCGTGCTGGATGTCTCTCCTGACTCTGTTGTCGTTGTTTGTGGTTATTGTGGGTGGGTCTCTCTCGTGGGTGGTGGGGAGGCTAAGGTTCTAGCGCCTGACTGCGCGGATGTCTCTGCTTTAAGGAATCTGGCAGAGTCATTTGTCAGGTCTAAGGCCGGTGGTAATGTTCGCCTCCGTGAACTTGCTTTCTTGATGGTCCCCTTCTGGGTGGTTGAGCTGGACACGTGGACACGCTATAACGGATATGTGGAGGAGGTTAGGACAAGGCAGACGGGCGTGGGGAAGCGGTCGAGGATGGAGAGCTATAGAATTTACAAGCCGGTGAGGGGCGAGTTTAAGGAAAGGGTAGCCGTCGCGGTCTATGGGCGGCGATTCGAGGCAATTTTTGGGCTCAGCCAGCTGAAAGCGAGTGTCATCAGCAACTACGGTAGGGCCCACGAGCTTAACCCTCAGGCGATAAGGGGGTGGAGCGCCATCAGCTCTGAGCTCGGAGAGTCGGAGGCGGTTGAAGCCGCCAAGACAAGAGTCTCTGAAGAGCATAGGGCGCGGGTCGAGTCGATGACCTCAAAAATCTTCGACTGCTACACCACGGCGAACCCATTATCGTCAAGACTCCTCATCTACCCCGTCGTGGAGGCGCGCTATGAGTGGGGAGGGAAATCCTATCGGATCTGTATTGACGGGTTGAAGGATTCGCCGAGGATACTTGCTGCGGAGCTTCCTCTGACTTTGAGGACCAGGGTCGCTAGGGCTCTTCTCACGGTCGCAGGAGTCGCGGGGGCCATTCTGCTAGCACTTATGCTACAGCCACTAGTAGGCGTCGAGGAGTTGCCTGAAGAGCTGAGACTAGCCGCCATAGCTGCTGCACCTATCGTCTCTTTTGTGAGTGGGGTGGTTGGGGCGTACTCGGCGACCATCGTGCAGAGGGTTATGAGGGCTTTGAAGGCAAGGGATATAATGGTTTTAGGTGGTTGAGCCGTGTCGTCGATCGAGATTCTTTGCCCGAACTGCGGAGCACCACATGTTATCTCGGAGAGCGACTTAGCCGTCAACTGCAGATATTGCGGGGTAACCTTCAGGACCTACTCGGAAGAGAGAAGATACATGCTCCCCGCATACTATGACAGTGCCAGGGCGATAGAGAACTTTCTACTCTGGGTGAAGAAGCAGCTCGGGTACGAGGAATCCTTGCCAGTCCACATTTATATAAAGGACGCGAAGCTTCACTTCTATCCTTTCTGGACATCGGTCATCCGGGCAAAAACAGTCTTTAAGGGAGTAGGTGAGGACGCAAGATACAGTAACCCTTACTCAGGCGGCTATAGAAGCATCACAATCATCTACCGTGAGGAGGAAGGCTCCTTTGAGAAGCTGCTCGAATACGCGATTCCAGCCTCTAAGGAAATTCCAAACGCTAAGGAGATGGTTGCTGTGTCTAGGAACCGGCTATACTTTAGCCACGAATACGTTAGACGTAAGAACGGCATACTTCATGGAGCCACACTCTCAAGGGAGGAGGCGAGGCGGATTATGGAGGAGAGCGCGGAGGCTGAGCTCACAAGAATGATTGCGAGGGAGGTCGTGAAGGTAAATTCTCGAAGCGATGATCTCCAGTTCAGCGATTTCACTCTGGTCTACGTCCCTGTCTGGCAGATCACCTATAGTTTCAGGGGGCGAGACTATGGAGCCCTGGTTGATGCATCATCCTCAAGAGTCTTGAACGCGACATATCCCCCGGATATCGTTGAGAAGGCTAGCTACTTCGGCGTCGGAGCGGCACATATTGGTGCTGGGGTTATACTATCTATCCTCCTGTGGGGAGTGGGAGCCTTGGCGGCCGCAACCGCTCTCTTGGGCTTCTCAGCCGCAGGGATCGTCTACATTATCCGCGGAGCCACACCCACGAGGGCTGCTGAAGAGGTGGCGGAGGAGTCCAAGGCTGAGACGCTAAAGCGTTTATACCGCGTAGTGTCTAGATGAGGGGAATGACATGAGCGTGGAGCGGGTTAAAAGGGAGATGGGGCTGGGGGAGCGTCTTCTCAGCTATATTCCAGGGTATAGGGGTTACAAGGAGAAGGAGCTCAGAAGAGAGACTGACAGGCTTGTGAGGATGAAGGTGGTCTCCATCCTTAATGAGGCCAAAAACATCATGAATGCATTCCAAAGCCCCCAGGCAATAAGAAAGATAGCCGTCGACGAGGATGCAAGGCTCCTCATAGAGAATGCGAGGTCAGAATTTGATAGAGTGGTTCAGAGAATAGACCGCGCCGTAGCAGGATACGCAGGATTATTTGACGCCGTCAAGGTCAGGGAAGACAAGCTCGACGCGATTCTGCAGCACGACCTCTCACTGATAGAGAGGGCCGAGAGGGTAAAGACTCTGGCCTCTGAGGTTTCGGGGAGTCAGCCTGCCTCTGCGGAGTGGAAGGAGAAGGTCAGGGAGTTGAGAGCGGCCCTCACGGAGCTTGACGGATTAGTCGATGCGAGGTCTGCGATTCTCAGAGGCTTGGCCGAGGTGGTTGGATAGATGCCCAAGGTCATTCAGTGGGTCGGCGCGGGTGTTGACGACATTGTTTGGAGATACCCTATAGACCAGATTGAGTGGGGGAGCCAGCTGATAGTTGAGGAGGCACAAGCGGCCATTTTTCTGAGAGATGGGAAGGCTTATGATGTTTTCAGGGCAGGGAGGCACACGATAACCACCATGAATCTTCCACTACTGACGAGGGTGCTGTCTGCGATAGCAGGCTATGAGAAAACACCTTTTACAGCCACAGTCATTTACGTCTCCCTTAGACAGTTTCAGGGAAAGTTCGGGGCCCAAGGTCAGACCAAGGAGATCGCCCCACTGAAGTTTTTTGGCGGGTTCTGGTTCAGGATCAGCGAGCCAAACCTCTTTGTCCAAGAAGTTGTAGGCTCTCAGAGCGCCTACACCACTACACAGCTACAGGAGTTTCTTAGGGGATACTTCAACGAGGTGCTCATCGACGAGCTTAGCCGTCACAGCATCGCCGAGGTATATGGGAAGCTGGACGAGACAAGCTTCTTAGCCAAGAATGTCGTGGGGTCGGCCTTCAGGAGAATTGGTTTAGAGCTTATCGACGTGAAGTTCGAGGGCATAGACACGACGCCAGAGTGGAGGGACAGGATATTCTATCTATCTCAGGGAGTGCCGGTGGCAGAGGTACTCAGGATGCAGACCGTCACCAAGACTGCTGAGGCCTTGTCACAGAGCCCTGGCGCGGCAGTCGGTGCAGGAGTAGCGATTATACCGCCCCTTTTCCAGCAACCCGCTCAACAGCCGCCCAGCGTCCTCCTTGTCTGCCCCTACTGCGGATTCCAGAACCCTCAACAGGTTAAGTTCTGTGGGAACTGTGGGAGGCCGCTAACACCTCAGCCCCCGGCTCAGCCACAGACACAGACGTGTCCCAACGGGCACCAGGTTCCCGCAGGCTCACAGTTTTGCCCCACGTGCGGCGTGAAGCTGACACTTTTCTGCCCGAACGGCCACCCTGTCCAACCCAGTATGCAGTTCTGCCCACAATGCGGTGCTAAACTCCAATGAACTACGGTGCAGGAGCCCTAGCCTTGATAGTCATCACGGTGGGGGTCATATTGATTCTCGCCGGCTCGGGAGCTTTCTCCCCAACCCTCAATATCTCTGTGGGTACTGTCTTAACGGTCTTCGGAATCTACACCATTGTCTTCGGCGCCCTTTCTGGTGATAAGCTCTACTACACCTCCTGGGGGGTGATATTTTCCGTCGCGGGGTTGACAATCGCGGCGTCTCACATATTAAATCCTCTTCTCGGACTGGGCGTAGCCCTGCTCCTTATAGGGATTTTAGCGATTATGCTCGCAAGAGGGAGAAGTCTAGGAAAGCGGTGAAGTCAAAGATCTCCATCCACTTGAAATCAGCGTGTCGTTCAAGCAACTGATAGAAACAATCAACAAAGGCTACGCGGCTCACAAAAATTCAGAATAAAGGAGCGGTCGGGGACTTCTTTTAGAGTCCTCCATGTTTCTCAAAGCTTAGCGGCGGCTAGAAAGGCCTGGCTATTCTCAGTACTGGTAGAATCCGCGGCCGGTTTTCCCACCCAGAAAACCTTTAGAGACAAGGTCTTTGAGGAGTGGGCATGGAGAATAGAGTTCCTGACCATATTTTTTGTGGAGTGACTCGAGTTTCTGGACTATGCTGTCGATGCCGTTTCTATCGGCATACTCACACGGACCCATGGGCCAGCCTGCTCCAAGCTTCATGCCCGTATCGATGCTCGCGGGCTCGGCAACATCTTCATAGACAATCCACGCAGCCTCATTAACAGAAACCACCCAAGACCTCTCAACATCGTATTCGCCGGAGAGCTCAGACCTGATTCGGGGTCTCCCAAAACTCCAATCGTAAAATCCCCTACCCGCCTTCTGGCCTAGGCTACCGCTCCTGACCAGCGGCTCAATGACCTCCGGGCAGGGCCTAAACCTCTCGCCAAAGGCTTGGTATAGAACTTTCTCCATCTCATATGCTGTGTCGATTCCGATGTAGTCGCAGAGCTCAAACCAGCCCATAGGAAATCCTCCAGAGTACTTCACCGAGGCGTCGATACCCTCTATGCTTGCCTCTCCCCTGTGATAGGACCAGAAGGCCTCGTTGAATACGAGTACAAGGACCCTGTTCACTATGAATCCTCTTGTATCTTTCTTGCAGACGATAGGTGTTTTACCCAGTCTTCTGGCGAGCGACAGGACCTTCTCGAGTGTCTCATCACTTGTCTTGGCACCTCTGATAACTTCTATGAGGTTCATGATCTGGGGGGGATTGAACCAGTGCATTCCAATGGCTTTGTCAGGTCTCTTCGTGGACTCGCCCATCTCGCTTATGCTTAATGTAGAGGTGTTGGAGGCGATTATCGCGTGCGGAGGAGCTAATTCATCAACCCTTTTAAAGATGGCCTTCTTCAGCTCCAATTTTTCAGGGGCCGCCTCGATCACGAAGTCCGAATCTCCAACTGCCTCTTCATAGGAAGTTGTTAGTCTCAGCCTGGAAAGCGCCGCATCTGCCTCTTCCCTCTCTATCCTTCGCTTCTCCACGAATCTCATTAGACTCCACTCTATGTTTCGCAGCGCCCTGTTTAGTATCTCATCATCGACGTCTAGCAAAGCCACCTTGAAACCATTCATCAAGAAGACCTGCGCTATGCCGTGGCCCATGGTTCCCGCACCGATAACCGCCACGTTCTCAATCTGCTCGCGCAAAAGGTAACACCGCGATGAATGGTTTGACAGGTATATTTGTCTTAAATTAAGATCTAGTCTAGGAGTTATCTGCTGCGTGAGGTGTTAAGACGTATAAGGGGAATCCGTCATCTGAGATTCTCGGAACAAGCCTGACCCTCATGCCAATCCTCACATCCTTCTTCTCAGCTCCCACAAGCCATGCCAGCGCCTTTACTCCATCATCCAGCTCAGCAATCGCCACCGTGTAGGGCGGTGCGCCCCGGAAGCTTGGAGGCCTGACATCGACGTGTGTAAACGAGATTACTCTCCCCTCCCCCCTGAGCTCAACCCACTCGATGTCCGAGGAATAGCATTCGCCGCAGTCAGCCACGGGTGGAAAATAGAGCCTCCCACACATTTTACATCTAGTTGCGAACACCTTCCCCTCCTTAAGCCCCTCCCAAAACTTTAGAGTCTTGCTTATCGGTATATTATACTCGAGAACGAGCTTCTTGGAACGAAGGGATGGAAAACCGGCCACCAGCTCCTCACCTCCTCAAGACCGTTACATAGCAGTAGTGCCCGGTTCCGCCGACGTTGTGTGTAAGTGCCACATAGTTCTTTAAAGGTGCCTGACGGATGCTTGGCTGAGCCTCCTCCCTGAGCTGTTTTGTCTGCTCAACAATCATAGAAACGCCCGTGGCTCCTATCGGGTGGCCCTTCGACTTCAGCCCTCCATCAACGTTTACAGGGATTTTTCCACCTATCTCCGTCTGCCCCTCCCTTATCATTTTGATACCTTCTCCCCTTTTGCAGAAACCTAGGTCTTCGTAGGCCATCAGCTCCGCGATTGTGAAGCAGTCATGCACGCTCGCGACGTCTATCGCGTCTGGCGTGATCCCAGCCATCTTGTAGGCCATTCTCGAGGCTTTGACTGAGGCGTCTATGCCGATGAAGCCGTCTCTATATGAGAGCGTACTCCTCTCCGATGAGTAGCCAAGACCAGCTATCCAGACAGGTGTCTCTATCCTTAGCTCCCTTACCTTCTCCTCGGAGGCCAGGACGACAGCCGCGCTCCCATCTGTTATGGGCGAGCAGTCGTAGAGCTTGAGAGGCCATGCGACCACGTAGGACGACAAGGCATCCTCTAAACTGATCTCTTTCTGGAGGTGTGCAAGAGGGTTTACAGCGCCATACTTATGATTCTTGACGGCGACGAGAGCCAGGTCCTCCTCTGTCGCTCCATACTTCTCCATGTAGGCCGTGGCGTAGAGTGCGTAGTAGGCGGGGAATGTGAGGCCGAAGTTCTCAAACTCCCATAGATAGGACCCAGCCCTACCTAGGAGCTCCACCACCGTTAGGCTATCAACCTGCCTCATCTTCTCCACACCTATCACCAGAGCGGTGTCTGCAAGTCCGCTGGCTATGGCCGAGTATGCGTTATAGACCGCGGCGCTACCACTGGCGCAGGCCGCCTCCACCCTGACCAGCCCCGCCCCGCTCAACCCACAGTACTCGGCGATGGCTGCGGCTGGGAACGGCTCCTCATACCACACCCCTACTGTTCCAACTGAGACGTATGGTATGTCCCTGTTTGTGACGCCCGCGTCGTTAAGCGCCTGTTTGACCGACTCGAAGGCAAGCTCCTTCAAGTTGACGTCTCTTCTATCGCCGAACTTGCTATGCCCAACGCCTATAACTGCGACACGTCTCACTTCATCAATCACCCTTAAACTCGGGCTTTGATCTTGAGGTGAAGGCCTCAACTCCTCTCTTGGCGTCATTCGTTGAGAAGAGTAGCGCCATGAGTAATGACTCCAGCCTTGTCCCAGCCTCTAGCGGGAATTGGCTCCCAAAGTTTAGAGCGTATTTGGCGTACTTGAGCGCTATGGGAGGGCCTGACGCGAGCCTCTGAGCCAGCTTCATGGATTCTTGACGCAGCTTTTCAGACGGAACCACAGCGTCAACTAGTCCTATCCTGAGGGCTTCATCCGCCTTTATCCTCTCCCCCAGCATGACAAGCCTCTTTGCATTCTTAAACCCAACCACCCTTACGAGCCTCTGTGTCCCACCCCACCCGGGAATGATCCCGAGATTAATCTCTGGTGACCCGAGCTCAGCGTGCTCCGCCGCTATTCTGAAATCGCAGGAGAGGGCGAGCTCCAATCCTCCTCCGAGAGCATACCCATTGATTGCCGCGATGACCGGCTTAGACATCTCCTCGAGGAAGGCGAAGACCTTCTGCCCCTTCCTTGAAAACTCCTCTCCCTTCACAGGCGTGACTTTGGGGAATGCTGTTATGTCTGCACCCGCACTAAAGGCTCTATCCCCCTCACCAGTTATGACGACGCACCTTATCCCAGCGTCCTTCTCGACGGCATTCAACGCATCGTACAGCTCATCCATCATCTCCTCGTTGAATGTGTTAAGTTTGTGAGGTCTGTTAAGTATTATCCATGCTGCGCTGTCCTCTCTTTCTAACTTAATCGTGTTATAAGATGCTTGGGACAAGCAACTCTCACCGTCTAATATTTTGAGGGCAGCTATTTCAATATTCAGGGCGCTCAACTCCCTAAAGACGGCGACGCGGAGACCGGTCAAAACCTATGCTAAGGATGCTCGCGGCTAGCAGATTCTCGGAACTATCTCTCCGCTTGGAGGCTCTAGTATTCTTGAGCCCCCTATCAGGGTTTTTAAGACCACGAGGCTTAGACTAGATGGCTTCTCCCTAACCTCGCCTATGATTCTAGCATCCCTGTAACCCATCTCGAATATGCGTTCAAGTATCTCCTCAGCAACGTGTGGTGATACTGCGAGTAAGGCCGTGCCCTCTGATGCGAGGCTCAGCGGGTCAACACCCATCATCTCGCACAGGTTTGCAACAGGTTCCCTCACAGGTATCTCTGACTCATGAATTATTATGTTGTTGTTCGAGCTCTTCGCCCAATCGTTAAGAGCCATAGCCACCCCTCCTCTCGTTGGGTCTCGGGCCGCGTGTATCTCGTCGATATAGCTCTCTATGAGAGGTAGCATAAGCCTAGTCAGTGGTGAGACGTCGCTTTTGAACTCGCTTGACTCTATTTTTTGCTGGGCCGCTAATATCGCTGCTCCGTGCTCCCCTATGGGGCCCGTTACGATTACCTTGTCCCCCGGCTCTATATTCTTGTCTACAATAAGCTTCGAGGCGAAACCGATACCGGCGGTCGCCACTACGACGCCATCTAGCTGGCCTCTCGGCATAACCTTGATGTCCCCGCCCACCAAACAGACGCCTTCATTCCTCAAGATATCGAGCATCGAATCCGCTATCCTTGACAAGACAGCCATCTCCACACCCTCCTCGACGACTATCGCGTCAAGTACGGCCACAGGCCTGCCGCCGAGCATGAGGAGGTCGTTTATCGTGCCGGCCGCGGCTAGCTTGCCGAGGTCTCCTCCAGGGAAGAAGATTGGGCTGACGGTGTATGCATCAATAGTTGTGACAACATATCCACCCGGTATGGGTAGAGCCGCTGAGTCGTCTGGATAGTCGAGGCCGACTCCGCCGTTAAGATTCTTCATCCAGTCAGGGACCCGGTTTAAAATAAGTTGCTGGATGAGCTTCGAGGTCTCGGTTCCACCTGAGCCGTGGGCTAGCGATATCCTGCTCAAGGCCTATCCACGTCCCCTCCAGCGAGATGCGTAGCCTCTGTTTTCTCCTTCAACCTGACCCTGATCCTCTCAAGATATTTCATGGCCTCTTGGTTATTTTCTCCAATCCGTCTGGCCGCCTCTTCAAGGATACTGAAGACCTGTGCGAAGTCCTTCTCGCTGAGACGGGACACAATTACCCCTGCATGGACAACAACGTAGTCTCCCCCCTTCACATCCTCGACGCCTACTAAAACCTCCTTGGTTAAGCCGCCTCCGAAATCCACCACCGCCAACTCGCCAGTCACCCCCAACACCCTGCCGTAAACTCCGAGACACATCTACACTACACCTCCAACACGACTCCGCTCCCACCCATCCGAGCCCAGATAGAGCAGGCCCCTTCAGTCGACACCATACAGGGGCCGTAGGGTGTGCCAGGCGTGCAGGCCTTCATAAACATTTTACAGTCTGAAGGCTTAGCCGAACCTAAGATCACTTGGCCGCAGATGCAACCGGGGAGAAGGTCATGCCGCCACTCCTCTCTGCTGGGCTCCCTGATACCGTAGACTCTGAAGGCGTCGAGGTCGCTGTACTCTTCCCTGAACGCGAGGCCGCTTCTCTCGATAAAGCCTATACCCCTCCATGCAGCGTCAACGACCTCGAAATACCTCTCGAGAAGAGCTTTGGCCTTCCTGTTCCCCTCCCAGGTCACGGTCCTCGAATATTCGATCTCAAGCCTCGGCTCACCCTCCAATATCTGCCTCAATATCAGCGCGATGGCTATCAGGACATCAAGGGGCTCGAAGCCAGCGACCACCGCCGGAACTCCATACTCCTCTGGTAGGAAACGCCAGACTCCGGCACCAGTAATTGTGGAGACGTGTCCTGGAGCTATGACCCCCGAGACCTTACCAACCCTCTCCACAGAGTATTTCGCAGCGGGGGGAGTGAGCCTGCCAGCCATAATAAGTGTCAGGTTGGGTGGGACGAGATTGTTTGAGATCGCTGAGGCGTAGGCGGGGCATGTCGTCTCGAATCCTACTGCGAGGAAGACCGAGGGCTTCTTATGGGTTGCCGCGTCCCTCGCCGCGTCTAGGAAGCTGTAGACCACTCTAACGTCATGGCCCATCATCCGGGCGTCTGAGAGGCTTCTACAACCATCCACGGCCTTTACCGCGGGCAGTTTATAGGAGTCTCCATAAGTATAGACCGTGACACCCTCAATAGCGAGCTTAACGGCGGCCTCAACATAGAATGAAGGGGTTATACAGACGGGGCAACCCGGCCCCGCGACCAATTCAACACCAGGCGGCAGCACGCTTCTTATGCCGTAGTGAGTCGAAGCATATTCGTGTGTGCCGCAGAAATTCATTATCTTGACCACAGAAGTTTCCTTTAACTTAACCTGCTCCCAGTAGTCGTTGATCATCTTCACGATCTCGCCTGCAAGCACCCCGTCCCTAAACACGGATTTCGTAAGCGTCCGGAGGTCTTTTGCGTGTGCCACATTTATATCAACCCCCTGTTATTTAAAAAGGTTATCACTCTAAATAAACGCGGGTGCAATACTATGTGTAATAGACTATTCACTTGGATGCTGCATGGGTGAGTTTTGTGAGGGCTGTGCGGCTGAGGCTCTCCGGCATAGTTCAGGGTGTGGGGTTCAGGCCATTCGTCTATAGAGTAGCACATCGGGTTGGCGTTGCAGGATATGTTAGGAACATAGGAGGGAGTGGTGTTGAGATTCACGTTGAGGGGAGGTCAGAGGAGGTAGACGAGTTTCTGCGCGTTTTGATGATGGAGAAGCCCGAGAATGCGCGAATAGATTCGCTGCAATCTGAAGAAGTGGCGCCCATCGGCCTAAGAGGCTTCCAGATAAGAGAGAGCGACGCCTCCACTCAGCACAGGTCCATCATACCTCCAGACTTCTCGATATGCCGCGACTGTCTAAATGAAATTCTCTCAGAAAGCCGTTGGAAACACTACCCCTTCAACTCATGCGCCTTCTGCGGCCCAAGATACTCGATGCTTTACAGCATACCATACGACAGGGCAAATACTTCTATGCATGCCTTCCCTCTCTGCCCCCAGTGCCGAGCCGAGTATGAAGACCCTCTTAACGATAGGAGATTTCACGCGCAAGGCATAAGCTGCCCAGCATGTGGCCCACGCACGCGGCTCTACACAGCAAGGGGTGAGCTTGTTCTTGACGGTTTGGAGGCGGTAAGGGAGGCCTCCAGGCTTCTCGATGAGGGATTTATAGTCGCAGTGAAGGGGCTGGGTGGTTACCACATAGCCGCCTCGGCTGTCGATGACTTGGTAGTGGCGCGTCTGAGGGAGCGGAAGAGAAGGCCAACGAAGCCCTTCGCCGTAATGGTCCTCGACTTAGATGTTGCTGGAAGTCTCGTTGAGCTCAGCCCGGAGGCGTCAGCGGTGTTGGACTCGCCCGAGAAGCCCATTATGCTTCTTCCTAGGAGAGATGGTGCGCAGGTCTCCAGCCTCGTGGCGCCGAATTTAAAGAAGCTCGGAGTCTTCCTCCCATACACGGCTCTTCACCACCTTCTCCTCAAGTGGACCAGAGAGAAATACTCGATAATGACGAGCGGCAACCCGCACAACGAGCCCATGTGCACCAAAGATGAGGAGGCTTTCAGCAGGCTCTCGGAGATCGTGGACTATTTTCTCACGCATAATAGAGAGATTGTGAATAGGGTGGATGATAGTGTGGTCCGTTTCAGCGGTGGCAGAATAGCTATGCTGAGGAGAGGTAGGGGATATGCTCCCAGGTGGATTCAGCTCCCATTCCGCTCTAAGAAAAATGTGGTCGCCTTCGGCGCTATGCTCCAGAGCGCTGGCGCAGTCTGTTTCGAAGACAATGTTATTCTGACACAGTTTATAGGCGACGTAGATGAATATGCATCCTTCCTTGAACTCGAGAAATATCTAAGCTTCCTCGTCAGAACATACAATATCCAGCTGAACACTTCGCTCCACGCCTCCGACCTCCACCCCCAGTATCCATCGACTCTCTTGGCTGAGGAGTGGGCGCAGAGAAATGGCGGAGAGCTTATGCGGATTCAGCACCACTGGGCACATATTGCGGCCGTGATCGCGGAGTATGGTCTCCATGAGGAAGAGGTGGTGGGTATCGCCATCGACGGCGTGGGCTTTGGGTCTGATGGCTCGGCCTGGGGAGGAGAGGTCTTGATCGCGGGTCTGAGGGAGTATAGGCGTGTAGGATGTTTGAGGCCTCAGCCTATGCCCGGCGGCGATCTGGCGGTCGAGTATCCTGTGAGGATGCTTGCGGGTATACTTTCCAGCGGTCTTGGTAGGGAGCAGCTCGCAGAGGTATTTAGAGAGCTCGGCATAACTGAAAAGGGTCTGAGGCGTGGCTGGGCTGAGTTTGAGTTCGTCTTGAAGCAGCTCGACGGCTCGCCGCCTCTCACTTCAAGCACCGGTCGGGTCCTAGATGCTGCGTCATCAATGCTCGGTTTCTGCCACAGGAGGACATATGAAGGTGAGCCAGCCATCGTCTTAGAAGACAACTCTCGCCCCACGTCTGAGAGAATAAGGCCGAAGATCGTGGAAGGTGAGATAGCCATCCTCGACACAACCACCATTCTTCTCGAGGCCCTTGAAAGGCTAAGGAACGGGGAGTCGAGGAGCGAGGTAGGATACATGGTTCAGCATGCTTTGGGCTACGGCCTCGGCCTCATCGCGCGGAGAGTGGCGGGAAAGAGGCGTTTCGTCACCGTCTCGGGGGGAGCAGCCGTGAATGACTATCTCCTCGAAGGCATAAGAGAGGCTTTGACGGGAAGCTCTCTCGAGACTCTCTTGCCGACTCAAGCACCTGCAGGTGACGGCGGCATCGCTCTAGGCCAAGCAGCGATAGCTGCTTACCGCTCCTTAAGTGACTGATGATATCGTCGAACGCCGGGGGAGGGATTTGAACCCTCGCGGCCCGTGGAGGGCCACAGGCTCTCAAGGCCTGCCCCTCTGGACCCCGTGGAAGGCTGGTCCGGACTTGGGTACCCCGGCTCCCGGCCCTCCATAGCACTTCTCATTAATAGCTATTTAAGATAAGTAGTGAGGTTATGGCGAGGGTATCGCGGGTTGGAGAGGGCGATTCCCAAGACGATGGCCTCTCAGCATCCGGACAACGCCAACGTTCCAGCCTGGTGTAGTAATCAGATTATCGCTGGGGAAGATGAGGTCAAGGAGGCCTATATGGCGTTCAAAGAGTATGGCTGCCAAGAGGTTATGTGGGACTCCGAGGGAAAAGACATCGATCCTCACGTCGTCAGGAAGTTACTCAGCTCTTACCCGGATTTCTTCGGGGAAAAGATGCTTGGAAGAGACATATTCCTAACATTCAGGGTCCCTAACCCCCTCATAGAGGAGGCCGAGAGAAAGGTATTCCTCGAATCCCTGCAGTCGATACCGCGACACAACGACATAGCGAGGCTCTTCTACGGAGACAACAGACACTTCATCTTCGAGATAATACTACCCTTCACATCCAGCCAAAACGACATAATAAGGGTGAAGGAGGTTTACAGACGCGCAGTCGTGGAGCCACTCAGCTCTTTAATAGACTTCAAAGGTTACACGCTGAGAGACCTTATAGGCGATGTCTCCCCCAAAGACATCGAAGTAATTCCGCTGGTCGAAGACATGGATTCAATACTCAGCATAGACCTGATCTTAACCAAGTATGTTGAGCTCATCACACCATCATACGTGAGGCTCTTCATCGCGCGCTCAGACCCAGCATTATCCTATGGATTCATCTCAGCCACACTTCTGGCGAAACTAGGCCTTTCTAAAGCTAGACAAGTAGAGGAAACACTCGGAATTCCGATTTACCCAATAATCGGCGCGGGATGTCTCCCATTTAGAGGTCATAACTCGCCTCTCAACACAGACAAATTCCTAGAGGAGTACTCAGGCGTCTATACTGTTACTATACAGTCAGCCTTCAGATACGACTTTTCCTTGAACGATTCAATCAAGGCTGTTGAGCAACTTAACTCCCAGCTGCCCGCTCGGGAAGCAGATATTCTTGATAGGGACATCGAAGAGCTCGCTACTACATGCATCTCAAAGCTCATGAATATTTACAGCGAATCTCTCCAGCTCTCTGCTAAAGAGGTCAACAAGAAGTCGAGGCTCATACCTTCGAGAAGGTCGAGAAAACTCCACATAGGGCTTTTCAGCTATTCGAGGAAGTTCAGAGGTTTTGAGCTTCCAAGGGCCATCCCGTACTCAGGATTCTTTTACACCTTGGGTCTGCCTCCCGAATTTATAGGTCTGAGGGGTCTGAGGGCGCTTAGTGAGGAAGAGTTCGATACCGTGTTATGGCTTCACAGGAACTTGAAACATGACCTTAGTTTTTCGGCTAGGTTTGTGAGCTGGGAAAACCTCTCTCTCCTAGCAGAGGTTGGCTCCGAAGTTGAAAGAGTTTTCGGGCAAGAATTTTTGAAAGGCTTTATACCAAAATATATGGAGGACATAGCCGCTTCAGAGGAAATGCTTGGGATAAAATGCGGCCCGAAGGTTCCCAGTGACAGGAAATACGTGAACACTGTGGAGAATTTCTTAATCTCGTTGATCGAGGGCGATGAGGAGCAGGCTAAGGCCGAGTTACTATCAAGCGCGAGAATGCGGCGAAGCCTAGGCTAATATCCTCTCGATCAGAAACTCTTTTCTGAAGGGGAGCAGGTCATCTAATCCCTGCCCGACACCGAGAAAAATTATGGGCCTCTGAATCTCGTGGCAGACTGTGAGGGCGAGCCCTCCTCGAGAGTCGCTATCAAGCTTCGTGAGTATTACACAATCCACGCCCACATCGTCATGGAATCTCCTGGCCTGCTCTTGCGCCACGGAGCCGGTCAGAGAGTCAAGGACTAGGAAGACAGAGTCAGGGTTTGTAATCCTCTTAATCTTGTTCATCTCATCCATAAGATTCCTTTTCGCCTCGCTTCTCCCCGCGGTGTCTATGAGGACGACGGCCTCCCTCCCCGCCCTGGCAGACATTATCGCGTCAACTGCGACAGCTGCGGGGTCCGCACCATATTTCTGGCTGACAGCCCTAATCCCCACCTGACCCGCCAAGTTTTTAGCCTGCTCTATCGCGGCGGCTCTGAATGTGTCGCTGCAAGATAAGACAGAGCTCAAGCCGTGCTTCTTCAACCAGTACGCTACCTTAGCAATTGTTGTTGTCTTCCCACCTCCATTCGGGCCGACAAAGAGCGCGACGTATGGTTCCCCTCTCACCTTATTCTTCTCCAAGATGTCGTGGACAAGCCTGTCGGGTGATGCTTCGATGAGAACATCTAGTAAAGCCCCCCGGTATATCGACTTTATAGCCTCGTCGCCGTTACCCATACGCGGTACACGTAGCCCGGCGAGCTTCGGTCTAATTAGCTCAGCTATATGTTCAGCCGTCTTGACCGAGACGTCGCTCGTGATTAGTTGGAGCTTGAAATCGTCAAGGACCTGCTTCAGCTCGCTTTCAGAGAGGTGTGTTGTGGATATTTTTTCGGTGAGTATTTGAAAGGCTTTTTTGAGCCCCTCAAGCATCTAAGACCTACCCGCCTCACCCTGCCCCTCTCTTGCAGCTCTCTCAATCGTGCTTAGAAACCTTCTGATAGCCTCTATCCTCTCGAGGTAGGCCTGTAGAGCGCGCGAAGTCTCGGCCCTAGCCTGCTCAAGTCTCTGCTTCCTAAGCATGAGCCAGCTCCGACACCTGTCGAGAGGCATGTCTATGAATATGTTTTCCCCTATATTCACCCTGTACGTGTTTATGTTTGTTATCACGCCCTCAACTAGGACCCCCGCACCTATCGGCATAAGGCCTTTAACCTCGCTCTGAGACTTCGCTATCTCATCGAGAAGTTCGAGGCTCCTGTCATGCTCACTAATAGAGCTCTCAAGCGCTAAGACTCGGGCTTGAAGCTCACGGACTACGCGCTCCAGTACCCCCAGCTCTGAGACCGCTCTCTCGACGTCCTCCCTAGTGACCTTAATACTCATATCATCCTTGTATGATTTGTCTCACGCAGTATAAATACGATTCACCATCTATAGGCCGAGAGCGGTGGAAATCGTCATCAGCTCGGGGCCCAGCGTTCTCCTCCCAATGAGTGCTCCCTTTCCGTTTGCCAGTATCCCGCTCTTCACAAACAGGTTACCGTTGTTCACTGTTGCCCTCATGACTCCGACCTTTGAATACTCCTCAATCTTTTGAATCTCTTCATCGCTTGCTTCCACGTGAACCAGTCCTCCACGATTCGTTAGGAGGCATATCGACCCAACATGTCTTCTTCCAGCGATGGACATGGTGTGGGCTTCCACACCAAGAGCGTCCGCAATACTTCTCCTCTCTTCGACCGGTATGTCGGGAGAGAGAATTACGCAGCGGTCGTTGACGCATATCATATTGCCCATTGCTGTTTCTTTTCCGTTATAAATGTAGATGTTTAGGCTCGGGTCTGCGGCCTTCAATGCTGAGACCTCATCCTCGAGCGCAGTTTTTGGTAGTATGGCGCCATTGCTGTTAATGCATAGAAGCGGGCCTATGAGAATAGAGCCTGAAACATAGGTCTGAACGGCCACGACGCCCAATATGCTTGACATGAGATCGATTTTCTTCGCTGGCAACCCGGTCGGGACTACCAGAATCTTCTCACTCACAGCTGCAAAAAGCCCCACGTGAGGGGTGCCATAAACATCTATGAGGTGAACATTAGCTGTCTGTGCCCTGCTCGGCAGCTCCCTCACCTCCCAGCCTCACTATTGCTTCACCCTCCTCATCCTTCTCAACAACTATCGTGATTTTCCGTGGGGGCCGTTCAACACTTTTGCTGTGAATAAACCTTGTGAGCTCCTCAGAGATCTTCACCCTCTCGGTCTTCGCCACCCTCTCCGCCTTCCTCTTGATAATGTTCAGCGCGCGCCTCGCGCGCCTCATCTTCGGAGCCTTGTAGGCATCTCTCAAATTGAGAGTAATCTCCAAGCGCCTCTCAGACATGTTAAACCACCTACGGCTTTATCCTGCCAGAGTTCCTCCAGTTTCTCCTTCGATGGCTGACCCTTACCTCCTGCCCCGTCCGAACAATAATCCAGGCTGGGACACCCTTAGCCCTCTTTAGTGCCGCCGCGAGCCTCTTCTTCACCGGCAAAGTCTTCGCCATTTCACTCACCAATAAGTGAGACAATGCAGGACTATATGAGTATTCGACTGGGGAGGGGACCTCTTAGAGCTCGTCCTTACTAAGCCTGACTATCTTGGTCTCCTTTTTCGGAGGCATGATCTTCTCGAGTATCTGTCGGAGGAGGTCGTCTGTTATCTGCCCTCTGAGGTTCCCTGAGCGCGCGAGGTTCATTATGTAGTTCTCTATCGCCTCTGCGACAGCGGGCCTAGCCATTTTTATGTTTGCGAGCCTCTGCCGCGCCTCCGGAGTGAGCACTACTCTAAGAACAGCTGCTCTCTCAGCCTCAGCCCTCCTCTTCTCCTCCTCTTCCGCAACCCTAGCCTGAAGCTCAGCCATCTTCCTTCTACGGATCTCTTCAAGCTCCTCGTCCTCTTGCTCCGGTGCAGTCAACTGAAGCCACCCTACTTATGGAAACGAGCGATTACTTAAATACATATTCCGTTGTGCGCCCCTCCGGTCTAAAATTGCTGCGACTTGCCCTATTTCTTCTGCTCAATCCCCTGTCTGACAAGTCGGTATCGGGGCTCGAATAATCTTAGTGTTGCTGGCGTGTCGTATTTATGGACCGTCACCGTTGCCTCTGGGGAGCCGTATCTTGGCATGATATTGACGAGGGCGAGCCTGTCCTTGTCTATGCCTAAATACTTTGAGACCGCCTCAAGCGTCTCGGCCCTGCTCGGCGTGCCTCCCCCGCTAGAGATAAGCAACACAATCTCGCTTCTACCGATCAGCTCATTTCTTTTCTCAGAGAGCTTCTCTACCACCTCTGTCACCAACTCTGGGGAATCTCTTTATCGACCCGTTATATTACTGTAATCTGTTTTATCTTGACTTTTGGAGCAGCGCAAGTCTTATGAGCTCCTCGTGGATTGCCGTGCTTTCCGAGAGCTCCGGGTGAAATGTTGTCCCCAAGATACTCCGCTGCCTGACCGCTACAGGCCTACCAGACAGAGTTGCCAGTACCTCAACATTCTCCCCCGTCTCAATTATTCCTGGCGCCCTGATGAAGACGGCCCTATACTCTCTCAGCCCCAGAGCGGGGATGTCTATTAAGGCCTCGAAGGAGTCTCTCTGCCGTCCATAAGTGTTCCTCTCAACCAGTATGTCTAAAACACCGAGAGTCGACTGCCCAGTCTCGCCAACCACCCTGTCATAAACCCTTTTAGCGAGCAGTATCAGCCCGGCGCAGGTCCCTAACACAGGTGTTCCTGCGAGAATCTTTCTTCTCAGAGCGTCCAGCGCCTTTGTATGGCTGGAGAGCCTACCCATCACAGTGCTCTCGCCTCCAGGGACTATGAGAGCGTCAGCCGCCTCGATCTCCTCAGGAAGCTTGACTGTCACAGCCCTCCCGCCGACGTTGACTCTCTTTAAGGCCTCTCTAGTTGCTGACAGGTGCTCCTCCACGTCCCCTTGAAACGAGGCTACCCCGACTGTTACCTCCATGCCGTGATAGATAGTTCTGCCCTCTATTTATCTGAGACGAGGCCCAGCTCCTTGTTAATCCTCTCCTGATAACGCTCTGTCTTAAGCTCTAATATCCCATCTAGGCTAACCGTTCTTCCAAGATGAGAGGACTCGAGAGCTGCTAAGACCATGGCGACGGAGAGCATGCCCTCAAACCCGCCAGTCTCCGGTCGTCCGCCATCAACGACGCAGCGGAGAAAGTCCAGCAGCTCAAGGGCGATGAGTTTTCTGTCGACTTCCCAGAAGTCCATTTTGTAGCCGTTTATCAGCCCCGGAAACAGTGCCCGCGTCTCTTTGTCGTAAACCTCCGCGGCAGTGGATGGTGAGAGAGAATAAGGCGTACCCGTTCTCTGGCCGGTGAAGACTGTGTGGGGCCTGAGTGTGAGGTAGTCGCTGTCACTGGGTCTCGAGGTTTTTACAGGCTCACCCGTCCTCTCCATGGGCACATCAATCGACCCTTCCTCGAGATAGACTGTTCTCCGCCAGATGCCCTCACCCGAGGCTGCGAGATTTACGAACAAGGTTGCAACAGCGCCGCCATAGAAATAGCATGCACTGAGAAAGTCTTCAGCCTCCGCTTCTAAGGAAGTTTTCTCGACCGAGTCGCCTCTCACACGCCTCTCGTACCTAGTCCTCCTTAGGAGAGCTGAACTCCCTTGGACGCCTGAAGGGGGACCGAAATAGTAGAGGAATATATCCGTATAGTGGCAGCAGAGGTCTATGAGTATCCCACCAGACTTTTTATGGCGCCACGGGGTTAGCAAAACGTTGTCACCTCCACCCACAACGATCTGTGCTGCAGCCAGCCAGCCGCCCAGTTCTCCACCCTCAATCATCCACTTTGCCAGCCTGTTGGCAGGGTCTCTCCTGTAGTTCTCAGCTAGGGCGAGTATGCCTCCTCCCCTATTCGCAGCGTCCAGCATTAGTTTGCATCCGCGCACAGTGGGTGAGAGAGGTTTCTCAACGATGCAGCTCACTCCTCTCTCCAGTAGGGGCTGAGCTATCTTATGATGTGTTGCGGGGTCTGTGCAGATGTCGGCGGCCTCGAACTCGGCTGCCCTTTCAGCTTCATGTAGGGAGCTGAATTGCATCGGCCTCTCACCCAACATCTTCTCAGCTAGCTGAGCGGCTTCCGAGGCGCGCTCTGGAATCGCGTCAACCACTCCGACCAGCCTTGCCTGGAATAGCCCGCTTTTCCTAATCTCATAAATCCCGCCGATATGTCTTTTACCCATTAAGCCGCAACCAACGAGCAGCAGGCGCGGTGTGTAGCTCATGGCAGGTCGCTTTTATGCCCCAGCACCCCTGTCCTCTCGCTTCTAGTCAACTCATACAGCTTCCTGACGAGTTCCAGGTATCTCTCGCTTGGTGAGATTCCTCTCCTCCTCATCATTCTCTCTAGGACTCTTAGCTCAACCTCCAGCTCCAGCTCATACATCTCTCTCTGGAAGTCTATCCCCGTGAAGGGCGGAATATTCTTGACTACCACCCCGCTCAGGACCGCGAAGGGGCCTGCGAGTCTTCCAGTCATGAGTGTTGTGTCAACCATTGTTCTCACATGATCGCCTAGCACGGAGCCAAAGAACTGTCTGCCGGTGTGCACTACCTTGTCACCCATTTTCACTTTTATCTCGCCGTAGGTTGTTTTGAGATTGGATGTGGTTGTTCCCGCTGCTATGTTAACCCACTCGCCAATCATGCTGTGGCCTATGTATCCGTAGTGGTGTTTGTTGCTGTATCCTGTCATGATCGTGTATTCTATTTCGGCTGATATCCTGCATACTGGGCCTGTATAGACGTTTGGCCCCACTCTGCCGCCATAGACAATCGAGTCTTGACCAATCACACATGGCCCAATCAGCTTCGTGCCAGACTCCACCTTCACATTCTCACCCAGAATCACAGGGCCCCTACGCGCATCTATCACGGTGAATGGCTCTATCTCGCAGCTGGGCGGGATGAAGACGTATTCAGGTCTTCCAAGCACTACAACATGCTGGTCATGCTGATAGGGCTCGCTTACAGGTGGAGTAGGCGGTGTCTCCTCTAAGAGGTCCCACGGAAAGTTGTAGAGGCTGTCGCCGGGCGCCTCCAATGCTTCAACCTCCCCAACCATGGATTTTAAGAGCGTAGTGAGGGCGGCTGGGTCCTCAATCTCTGAGACTCTGTGGCCTCTCAGCAGGGCGGCGCATATCCTGTCACCTGCCAATAGTATGAACTCGCGGCCAGCAGTTTTCTCGATGAGCCGGAAGACTATGTCTGATCTCTTTATCAGCCCGTTGATAATTACAGCCCCATCATCCCGGCTGGGACTGGTGTTAACTCTGAGCGACGGCTCCCTCACCTTCTCAAACTCAGCCAAGTAGTCTCTGATAAACGCATACATCTCGTAGCCTAGAAAGCCCTTCCTTATCCTGTCCAATATGAGGCCGCTCGGCGTCAGCAATCTGTAGGCAGGCCTAGTATACGTTACCTGTGTAAAGTTCCTCCAAGCCTCATCCTCGAACACGATTAGATTCATCAAAGCTCATCCCTGTTTTTCTCGACCTTTCTGAGTGCTTTGAAGACGTCCTCAACTTCCTTGTATCCGCCTAGCAATACTCTGTGATGTATGAAGATGTGAGTCGCCGCGGCCGCCTCAGTGTTCGGGAACGCGTCGGGGTCGGATCTGACGCCTTTGTGCTCGAGATACCTTGCGAGGGGCGGGTATCGATAGAGTGGGACAGGCCAGCCAGCGGAGGCTGGGATTCCTTCCGCCCTGAGCGCCTCAACTATTCTCCTCTTCGGAACTCCGCGGAAAAGCTCTGCTTCCACGCGCAGCATCACTAAGTAGTGACAAGTCCTTGATGCGCCGGGTGGAGGCTTGATGACGCTGAACCCCTCCAGCTCTTCGCACAGCTTAGAGAGAAGAGTGAAATTCTGTTGACGCCTCTCAATCTGGCTGTCAAGCCTCTTCATCTGTTCTAGAAGTATCGCCGCCTGAAACTCACTCATCCTGTAGTTGTAGCCCAAGATGTCGTTCTCGTACCAGTCCTTGTCCGGCGTCCTACCGCAGTCTATCAGTGAAGAGCAGAGACTAGCTACCGCCTCGTCGTTTGTGGTTATTAAACCGCCTTCACCGCTCGTGACGACCTTGCTTGACTGAAAGCTGAAGCACCCCGCAGTCGAGCTACTCCCCACCCTCCTACCCCTCCACTCGCTTCCATGTGCCTCGGCGGCATCCTCGATGACGGAGACGCAGTGCTCCCTTGATATGCTATTGATAACGTCGATGTCTACTGGGTGTCCGCCAACATGCACGGGGAGTATCGCTTTTACGTCCCCGTCTACGCGCTCAGCCACGAGGCTGAGGTCTATGTTGACTCCGCCCTCAACTATGTCGACATATATCGGGACTGCGCCGAGCTCCACAATTACGGACGAGGTGGCGACGAATGTATAAGGTGTTGTAATGACTTTGTCTCCCGGTCCAACACCAGAGGCCCGTAAAGCCACTTTCAGGGCTGTCGTCCCATTCATGCATGGGACGCCGAACCTTGAGCCTATGTAGGATGCAAAAACCTCCCCCAGCCTCTGAGTAAGCTGCCCACCTCTACCCCAGACACCACTTCTCAGCGCCGCGAGAAGTGCCTCCTCCTCTTCGCGCCCCCAGACGGGCCAAGAAGGGAAGGGCTCTACACGGACGCGCTCTCCACCCTTTATGGCGAGCAAACCTGAATCTTAGCTTGCATTGGGGATATATTTGGATGTCTAATTTTGGAGACTGGAGCACTCCCTCTCTACTTTTTAGAGAATACAGGGCAGCCAGCTCTACTACTTGAAAACAACTCTTAGCCGGGGGGATGCCAGTGAGAGGGGTTTGAAGAGGATGCCCTCGCCCGTGAAGAACTTGGTGAAGAACTCGTAAAGATGAAGCCTCAGGGCCTGGATGAAGACCAGAAGCCCCTCGAGCCCCATCACGCCTATGTTCCCGATAATCAGTATGCCGATAGAAGCGTAGGAGAGTGCCTCCCATGCGGAGTTGATAAGAAACATCAGGGCCACATGAATAATCATAAGTATGGAGATTCTGAGGTAGCTGAGAGTGTTCGACATAAAGTGTATGATGTTCTCAAGAACCTCCAAAAGCCCTGTGCCGATGTGACTTAAGGGGCTCGCCTTAGGGAAAAGGCCGAAGAAGGAGCTGACAAGCCTACCACCGACTAAGAGCGCAATGCACAGCAGGACCCCATATACTCCTATGTTTCCAACCAAGGATACCGGAAGGCCCAGCAGGGGGACGGGCTCCTGGCTGGTAAAGAGTGTCCCGAATCCTCTCACGGTTAGGAAGGCGAGGGCGAAGAGTAGTCCGAAGACATACATTGCAAGCGAGGTCACCTTCGAGAAAATCGCCTCCCCATACTCGCCTTGTCTAAACAATATGTATGCCGCCAGTCCAAGCCCTATTGAGACGTGGATAAAGCCTAGTAGTGGTGCGAAAGAGAAGAGAGTTATAACGGCCTCTGTGTTGAGTGCCGCAGAACCTCCGTGGTGCTCGATGAGCTCCAAGATGGGCTTAATCCCGGTGATCGGCGAGAGCTTGAATCCGAACGCCTCCTGTATCAGGAAGCCTGTGGTCGCCGCTGATGCTCCGAGGATTAAGAGTAAGCGGCCCCAGAGCTTCAAGGAGCCTTTGGCGCGCATGCTCAGTACCAGCCCCAAGGCGGCTATCACGAGGCCTTGGCCTAAGTCGGCGAACATTATTCCATAGAATATCGTCAGAAAGATGGAGACTATCGGCGTGGGGTCAATCTCGTAGTAGGAGGGTGGGCCCTGAATGAGTGTTACGGGCTTGAAGGCCTCGGTAAACCAGTTGTTCCTCATCCTTGTAGGCGGTTTCTCCTCGTGTCCCTCGATGTGAGCTTCGCGTTGAGGGATGGGGGAGATATCTACGTATGCGAGGCCGCCGACCTCTCTCAGGAACTCCTCCCTCATGGATGAGGGAATATAGCCCTCCAAGACTACTAACCGCCCAGCTCCGCCCCCTATCCTCTGAATCGAATCCATGAGGCCCCGGGCTAAGTCCCTCAGCGAGATGAGCTCGGACCCCCACTCGGCCTTGATCTTAACCCTCTCCTGTTGGAGCCCCTCAAACTCATCTCTGAGCTTAGAAAGCGTCTCCTTGAGCTCTGTTAGGTGCGCCGATAGCTTCTCCAGAGCCTCGAAAGCGACAGGCTCTATTGGGGTCAGGTTAAATGTCCTTAGAATCCTCTCCACCCTCTCCCTATTCTTCACCTTTGAGACGACAAGCAATAGTGAGGAGCCTCTCTCAAGCGGCTTGACAGCTACAGAGGCCTCTTCAAGAGCTCCCATAATCTCTTCTAAGTCACGTGTCGAGGCTATGAAGGCCGCCACGTAGAGTCTTCTGGCGCTATAAAGTGCTGAAAGGTCGAGGCCTATGGCCGACTGAATTGAGAGCCTGGAGGCCTCCTTCTCAACCCTGTCAATCTGGGTCCTAAGCTCCTCGATTCTAGCATCTGTCCCCTTTAGCTTTGAGAGAATCGGGCGGCTTCTCTCCTCAATGTAGTGGCACAGCTCCTCCACATTTTCCAAGTCTAAATTCTGGGGCTCGGGCTCCCCCCTCAAAAGCACCTCGACGACACCCCCACCAGCCTCCACTTCAAGGAGCCTAACAGCCGCCTCCAGATCCAGGTATAGCCTTCTCGACCTCTCATATAGCGTCCCAAGCCTAGAAGAGATCTCGGCGTCTTCGCGCGTCGCAGGGTGGAACTCGCCAAACTTTAGCAGTGTGGTTAAGAGGTCGGGGCTATGCTTGGCGGGTGCTACTATCCTCACTCGCTGCAGCTGCTCTACGACCATTCAAAGCAGATTGTCTTGTTCAGAATTTAATCCTTAGTCTCGGTATGGTGGTTGTGCTAATAACAGTTAAAAAGGGCGGCCCGAGTAGTATAGGGCATGAGCGTTATACTTAAGCCGCGAGACAGGGAGTTTGTGAGGAAGAAGCTCGAGGAAGGGATGAGGGGAGGAGTGAGGATGCTCTTTTTCACCCAAGAGATTGAGTGTGAGTACTGCGAAGTGACTAGGAGTCTATTGGAGGAGCTCTCAGGGCTGAATAGCCAGCTCAGGCTGGAGGTCTATGACTTGGTGAGGGATAGAGATGTGGCTGATAGGTGGCGGATAGACAAGATTCCCGCCACACTACTCTTGGGGGAGAAGGAAAGGTGGGTTAGGTTCTTCGGCGTCCCCAGCGGCTACGAATTCGTCACACTATTGGAGGACATAGTCGATGTCTCCAGAGGTAGCTCCAGGCTTCCGCCACAGGCATTAGAGATGTTGAAAAAAGTAGACAAGCCACTCCACATACAGGTCTTCGTCACGCCCACCTGCCCATACTGCCCTCGAGCAGTAAGAGCAGCTCACCAGATGGCTATAGAGAACCCCAACATAGTCGCCGACATGGTCGAGGTTATAGAGTTCCCCCACCTCGCGCAGAGGTATCAAGTCATGGCTGTTCCGAAGACCGTTGTTAATGACCGTGTCTCTTTTGAAGGGGCTTTACCAGAGCTACACTACATCGAGCACGTTCTACAAGCACTGTAGTAAACGTTGATAAAAACGCTGGCGTGTATTTTGAGATAGTGATAGAGAAGACGAAATTCGAGGTAAACAGCATAGACATCGCTGCGATAGTTAGTGAGCTCGCCAATCAGCTGCCCCGTTACGCCTCGCAGATATACCGCGGGCTCGACGGCTCATACATCCTCAGGCTGACAAGTAAAGAGGATGTCCGTGACTTAAAGATCGTGCCTGGGAAGGCCTTGTTCCTCGCGGAGGGGGTATTCAAGCAGCACGGCGAGCTGGACTCCCTCACCATCACGCTCCGCCGAACACTGAGGGGATTTACCCTCAAGTCCTGCGAGCATGTCCTTGGCGAGAGAATCGCCATCCTACACTTCGAGAGAGGAGAAATCCGTTATAGACTGGTTGCAGAGGTCTTCCCTGGGGGCGGTCTAAGCCTTCTTGACGCCGGGGGCAATGTGGTAGCCTCCACATCTCTGGAGAAGGGAAGGCCATACTCTCCGCCACAGGCAAGACGAACAGTGACCAGTGGTGAGGAGCTTCTCAGAGTTTTAAGTGTTATTGAGAGAAAATCGAGGATAGGAGTCGTCCTCGCGAGAGAGCTGGGCCTGGGTGGGAAATATTCTGATGAGGTCCTTGCCAGGGCTGGTGTCGAGCCCTCAAAGCGTGTTGGAGAGCTAGCTGAGTGGGAGAGAGCGGCCATCGCTGAGAGTCTTGACAAGGTTCTGAGGCTGGCCTCTGTGCCTGAACCAAGGCTTTACAGGAGCGGAGACCAGTATGTCGCGTTCGCCCCATTCCCGCTGAAGCATCTCGCAGAGAAGGGCCTCTTGGAGGAGTTTGAGACGAGCATAAACCGGGCCGCGATGCGAGTATACGAGTCGTATCTCAGAGGCGCTAGACTAGTTGAGCATCAGAGAAAGATCCTTGAAGAAGCTAAAAAGATCGAGAAGGAGATTGCTGAGAAAAAGGCTTTAGCAGAGCAGTTGAGGACCAAGGCCTCGGAGCTCAGAGAGGTTGCTGACCTGCTCTTCAGTAAGATTAGTGAATTGAAGGATTCTTGGTTGGAGATACGTGAGGGCAGGCGTCTCGAGGGGCTGGTTATGTCGATTGACAGCGTCGCAGGGACTGCAACACTTTTGATAGAGGGGAGGGAGGTAAAGCTAAGCATTCGTGAACCTGTGACGCGGCAGATCGACGAGCTCTACCAATCCTCTAAGACTACGATGAAGGGGGCCGAGAATCTCATGAGCGAGATAAGTGAGCTGGAGAGGAGGCTCTCAAGCCTAAGAGAGAGCCCACCCCCCACCGCTCTGGAGGAAGTAGTGGAGAGGAGGAGCAGAGGGGCTGAATGGTATCAGAGATATAGATGGTCCCTGACGGCCGGCGGGCACTTGATAGTGCTTGGGAGAGACACATCCTCCAACATTCGGCTTCTGAAGAGGCATCTGGAGTCCCCCGACCTCGTTTTTCACGCCGAGGTGCGCGGCTCCCCCGTTGCGATATTGAAGGAGGGTGCAGAGGCCGGGCAGGATGACCTGCGCGCGGCGGCAACGCTATGCGCCAGCTTCAGCAGGGCTTGGAGGGAGGAAGTCTCCTCAACGACGGTTTACTGGGTGAAGCCAGACCAGATAAGCTTCTCACCCCCCCAAGGCACATATCTTCCCAAGGGCTCCTTCATAGTCAAACCACCCAAAAACTACATAGCTGTGAAGCTAGAGATCTGCGTCGGATATTCGAGGCGTCTTGGACCAATAGTCGGTTGTGAAGAGTGGGTATCACGGGAGGCCGATGTCTATGCAGTCATTACGCCGGGGAAGGAAGCGGCTTCAACCCTATCACGCACACTGATCGAGATCGCTGAACGCTCGATAGGTGTAGCGAGGGGGGAGATAAAGCCTTACCAACTCGAAGCGATAGTCCCTTACGGTAGATGCCGCGTTCTAAGATGGTCTCACAGAGGACATGCTTGAAGGGGATATATACGGTTCCGCGTAGCGTTAGATAGATTTTTAATCAAGAGGACATGATGCATGAGTGGATGACGCCGTTCCTAAGCGAGGAGATAACGGTAAAGGAGGTCATGACTAGCCCGGTCATAGAGCTGGACTCGAGCAGCACGACGGACATGGCGGCCGGGCTCATGGCCAAATACAAGATTAGTAGCATCCTTGTTAGTAGGAATGGTAAGCCCGTCGGGATCGTGACCAAGAGAGACTTGGTGGAGAAGGTTGTGGCTCTCGATAGGAAGCCGAGCGAGGTCAGGTTGGAGGAGATCATGTCTTCTCCGCTCGTGACGATAGACCCTACCGCCACGCTGGAGGAGGCCCTTAGGCTCATGACCCGTCTAGGAATAAGCAGGCTCATCGTCAGTTACAAGGGTAACGTGCAGGGTATCATCAGCTTGAAGGACGCTCTAAAAATAACTCCAGACATAATCACGATAGCTAAAGAGCAGTTCAGGTTGAGGGGTATCCCCATCTCTAAGAGCGAGCCGTATCTCGAAGGATACTGCGACTCTTGTGGAGAATGGAGTGATATGCTTGTGAGGGTCGAGGACCAGTATGTCTGCGAGGAGTGCAGACTCGAGCTCGAGAAGAGAAGCATCACATAGGCCGAGATTTCTTGCAGACTCGATGCATGGAAAGCTTGCGCGCTGGCTCAGAATGCTCGGATTCGACACAATCTATTACCCCGAAGCCGACAACAGCATAATTCAGAAGTCTCTGGAAGAGGAGCGCATAGTGCTTACCTCTGATGCTGAGCTTTACAGGAGGCTAACAAGCCGAGGGGCCGGCTCTGTTCTTCTCTCATTAAACGATACTGAGCAACAGCTCTCACAGGTAGGCCTATACTTAGAGCGGAACTGGAGAATAAGTCGCGACGACTTTCTCACGCCGAAGTTCATTTTTTGCTCGCTCTGCAACGGCGAGCTCGAACGGTCCACGGGGGAGAGATGGGTATGCAAGAGCTGCGGACAGGAATACTGGAGGGGCAGCCACTGGAGAAACATATCCCGAACTCTTGAAAAGGCTAAGAGGCTAATGGTCGAGGCTGCTAAGAGATAAAAGGCTGAGAATTCGTAATCTATTCTGGAATGATCAGCGATGAGGTGGGAGCGTTCCTAGTCCGCCTCGCGAGGTCAGCGATTGAGAGTCAGTTAGGTCTCCAGCGGGCCCCTGAGCCACCTCGCGACTCGCAGCTCGCAGCCATAAGACGGGGGGTCTTTGTCACACTCTATACATACGAGTCAAAGGAGCTAAGAGGGTGTATGGGTATACCAATCCCCCAAACAAACATCATCGATGATACAATACGGGCCGCAAAGCTGGCAGCCTTCCGCGACCCACGCTTCCCCGGCCTGACCAGCGAAGAGGTCGGTAGCGTGATACTAGAGATAAGCCTTCTAACCGAGCCCGAATTATTCAAAGTGGAGCCCCGATCATTACCAGAGCACATAAGGATAGGGATTGACGGCCTCATAATAGAGGCTGATGAGGGCGCTGGACTGTTGTTACCTCAGGTCCCCGTAGAGTATGGTTGGACCCCTGAAGAGTTTCTCATGCACCTATGCTTGAAGGCAGGTCTCCGGGTTACGGACTGGCTCAGAAAAGACGTAAAAATATACAGATTCGCCGCTGACATATTTGCCGAGGAGGAGCCGCGCGGGGCCATAAGAAGAGTTAGTATCATGCCTAGAGCCGCGTAACTTAGTTGGCTGAACGCGAAATTGACGCACATCCACTTTAGCGTATGTGGTTTGGGACTTGGTCACGCCTCCAGATGCGCCCCAATTATCCGTGAATCTCTGAGAAGAGGATACGGCGTCAGCATCTCAACTTATGGAGACGCTGTCGAGTATTTTCGTAGGCTTGGGCTAAGCGTCAACACTGTGCCAGCTGTAGACTATGGGCGAGGGCCTATGGGCGAGGTCAGCCTAAAGGCGACGCTAATCAAAAACATCTTCCTACCCCTCAAAGTAAGCCTACAGACACTTATCGAGTCGCAATTGATAGAGGATGCCGATGCAGATGTGGTATTGTCCGACACCAGAGTCTCAGCAATACTAGCTTCGCGCATTCTACGCATCCCCAACCTGCTCCTCCTCAACCAGTATAAGGTTGTTCTAGAAAAAGACAGGTGGCTAGGCATAGCGAGTATCTCTGAAGATTTTATAAACGCGTTCACCATAGCGTGGAGCCTCAGCGACAGACTAATAATAGCCGACTACCCGCCGCCTCTCACGATCTCTAAGGAAAACCTCCAGATGCGTGAAAAGGATAGAAGACGCGCGCAGCTTGTCGGACCGATCATGGAGAAGCAGCCTCACCAATACCCAAGCCGTGAAAAGCTGAAAGAGGCGCTAGGCTTCGACCCTTCAAACCAGCTGATAACAATAATGCCGACAGGACCGGCACCCGACCGGGCTCGGTTCATAAAGCTTATGCTGCCCCTCTTACCGGCCCTCAAACAGTATCAAGTCTTCATGACGGGCGTCAATCGTGCCAAAGTTGATTTTGCCGTCCCGCGAAACGTCAGGCTGGTGGAGTGGGTCGATGATGAATACGGGCTTCTAGCATCCTCTGACATAGTAATCACGAGGGCTGGCCACACTCTCTCAGCGAAAGCACTCGCATTTGGCTGCAGGCTCGTTTTAACGCCAATTCCGAGGCAGACAGAACAGGAGTCAAACGCTAGATCCTTGGCGGAAAAAAAGGCTGCAGTAATCCTGAAAGAGAAAGAGGTTGACGCAGAGAACCTGTTACAAGCCATCAAGAACGCCTCGACAGAGATTGACTGGGGCGTCATAAAAAAGTACCAGGAGTTTGCAAATATGGTGAACTCTGTGGGCGTTATTCTTGAAGAGTTAATACGGCCGCCCTCTTAAATTATTGTTTTATAAGCAGTCTATAAAAGCGCGGCAAATTTAAATCCGCACGGTTAAATATGGGAAATATTATAGTGATATGGTCTGACTTTGAATCAAGAGGGGCCAAGATGCCCCTTACAGGTTACACCCGCGATGGTTGCAGGATTGGTTGAGGTCATGACCCTACTGAAAAATAGGGCAGATATAGCGACGATAGTGAGAGAGGTTGGAATGGAGTCAGGGCTAGTGATGGAAATACTCGTTGCTTGCGAGGCGCTGGGACTGGCGAGAATCGAGGAGGGGGACGCGGTATTGACCGAGCAGGGAATCTCCTTCTCAAGGAGAAGGTTTTCTGGAAAAATTAAGATGCTTAGGGAATTGTTGAAGAATGTCGAGCCATTCAAATCGATTCTTGAGTATATGAGCCGAAGGAGGGAGCCGATAACCATCCACGAGCTCTGTAACGACCTCAAACTCTGCGGCGAAGACCCTGACAGCATTACGAGGGTTAAGTCTTTCATCTTAGAGTGGCTTGTCCCGACAGGTTATCTCGCGTATGATGGCGGGCAAGAGATGTTCAAGTTTAAGAGAGGGGCTCGGCTAGCTGATAAGTGAGTAGATTTGGTCGACTAATGTATAGAACTCGTCTGTCTTCTTATTCCTGGGCCGCTTCATCTCTATTGGCACCTCCGCCAGAATCCTTGCAGGCCTACCCCCGAGAACTATAACCCTGTCAGAAAGCATCACGACCTCATCTATATCGTGGGAGACCATGACTACTGAGGCCGGAGGCAGGGTGGACTCCAGCCACATGTACTCTATCTCTCTGCTCAAGATCAGGGCTGTCAGGGGGTCTAGATTGCTGAACGGCTCGTCGAGAAGAAGCAAGTCGGGGTCGGTGACGAGGGCGCGAGCCAGCGCAACCCTCTGCCTCATACCCCCGCTAAGCTCGTAAGGGTATGCGGACTCGTAGCCGGTAAGCTCTATGAGCTCAATCAGCTGAGAGACTTTTATCCTCTTCTCCTCTTCTGTCAAGTCGCTCCGAGATATGAGTGGTAGATGGATGTTCTCGTAGACCGTGAGCCAAGGCAAGAGAGGGGGGACCTGATGCATGAGGGATATTCTATGCGTTGTTCCATTCAGGACTGCTCCCCTAAAGATGACGACTCCTGAGGAAGGCTTGATAAGGCCAGCCATAATCCGCAGAATCGTGCTTTTCCCGCATCCACTCGGCCCAACTATCCCAAGAAATTCTCCATACTTGACCAGTATTGAGAGATTCTCAATAACTTTGAGGGAGGTCCCCCTCCTCAAACTATAGACATGGGTCACATCCCTCATCTCTATGAGAGGCTCAGGACTGCTCATGGATTCTCAACGCCTTAGAGGAGTACTCGTACAGCCTATGCCAGAGCAATCTGTTCATAGCCACTATGAAAGCCGTCAACACAATCAGAGTGAATGTTAAAGCAGCTAAGTCCCCGTATTCAGCCAGCTCCGACATTATCTTACCCAGACCTGGTGAGTTAACCTCAAAGATCTTACCCCCCTCCCCCAGCCTCTCCGCCACTATAATCGTGTTCCACGCACCGCCGCTAGCAGTTATCAACCCCGTCACCAGTGATGGAGTCGCGAATGGGAGATAGATATACCTGAACCTCTGGAGGACTGAGAGGCGGTATAGCCTAGAGAGCTCTAGATACTCTTCATGTACTCTGCTGAAACCGCTGAGCGCTGAGAAGAAGACATACCATATCGAGCCCATCAGCATGAGCAGTATGGCTCCGAGCTCTCTGGTTAAGTTGCTTGCCGTAAAGAGGCCTGAGATGAGAGGGAATATTAAGGGGGACGGTAAGGAGGCGATAATCTGGAGCGCGGGCAGCAGAAGTGCTCTGGTGCGCGGCTTTTCAACGACTAAGTAGGCTAACGGCACCGTCACAGCCAGCATTACGCTAAGGCATGCGAGTAGCCGAATAACCGAGAAGCCGAGGGCAACTCCAATGTTAGGGAGCCCTAGTCTTACTCCAGCCTCGGCGACGCTCACCACTGCGAGAATAATATCGTCGATGTTTGCATAGATTCGCGGGGATAGAAAGGCAAGAGCTGCTATGACGGCTATGAAAAGTATGGCTCTCTTGATGTCTGCACTCATGTGCCGGATATTGACGAGCTGTATGGGCGTGGCTCTCTGAGCGAGAGCCGAAATCTGACTAAAGCCTCCTCTGAGTGGTATCCTGATTGATAGTGCGCGAGTGTATAGGCCGTATATTGCTGGCCTGGCGGGTCCACCCTCGGCTTTAACGACGTCGAACCGATATTTGTCGGAGTATGACAGTAGTGGGGTCAGGACCAATAAGTAGGCCGCCACGATGCTCGCCGCAGTTACGGAAAGTGTGAGTGCTATTCCCGTGTAGTTTCCTGCTGTCAAGTAATTCATGACTAGGGTGCCTACTCCGGCTACTCTCGCTTCTTTTTCGCCCAGCGTTATTACCTCGCTTGCGGCTAAGAAGTAGAATGCGTTGGCTAGACTGGCCGGTAACTGGTCTGCGATCTTTGGTATAGCTGCTGGCATGTAGATTTTTCTCAGTCTCTCTCTTTGTGGGAGGTCGCTGAGGTCGGCGACCTCTATTATGGTGTGGGGGATGGAGCGGGCGGCCTCATAGGTCGCGAATGCGAGATTCCAGAAAGTGCATGTGAAGAGCAGAAAGATTGAGGCGACCTCGTATCCAATTATCGGTATAGCCTCAGCCAAGAGGAAGACTGCGACGGGGAAGAACCCCAGTATTGGGACACTCTGCAAAACATCCAGGATGGGGATAACTATTTTCTCTGCTGTCCGGCTCCTCCCCGAGTATATCCCCACAAGGAATGCGGCTACTACTGAGATTGAGAGGGCAATCACGATTCTTGTCCAGGAGGAGAAAACCGCGGAGATTATCTCGGACAGCAAGTGCCCCTCGCATCTTGAGTGAACCTATCGTAAATATCTTCCACATTGAATCCAAGCAGCCGCTCTCGGAGGCATCCCATATATCGCGCATGCGGGTGGATAGCCCGCGCGGGGCGTTTTAGAATATTTATACAGGCGCGGATAGAGATGGAGATGAGCGGCGGTAGTCTAGCCTGGTAGGACACCAAACACCCCTAAGGGTGTGTGGAGGCCTGCCATCCGGGCCTTTGGGTAGAGCGCTGGTGGTCGCGGGTTCAAATCCCGCCCGCCGCAGAAAATGTGTGTTGGGCCTCTTTGCGATGGTGCCGTAAATTTTTGGCATAAAACTATGCGCCGGGGGAGGGATTCGAACCCTCGCGCCCCGCGAAGGGGCAGCGGCTCACTCTCCTGACCAGCTGGGCTTAGTAGATCTCGAGGCCGCCCCAATGGCCGCTATGGGACCCCGGCCTGATTTAACTTAGCCTGACCATGCTTTTTTACCTATCCTCCTACCCCCTTCCTTGATATTCTGATCGGGTCCGCCGGGGGAGGGATTCGAACCCTCGCGGCCCGGTGAGGGCCACAGGCTCTCCAGGCCTGCGCATTAACCGCTCTGCCACCCCGGCCTAAGCTCATATATGTTTTTAGCTCGCTTTAGATTTTCCTCTACCCCAGCTGGGAGGATACGTGCCCCTAGCCATGAAGACTCTATCCGTCTTAACGGCCAGTCCCTCACCCCTCAGTATCTCCTCTGCTGATTTCAGCGCGATTCCCACCGCGACTATCTCTCCTTTGAGTGTGTAGATTCCTATGGAGTCCCCCCTCTGGAATCCGGGCTCGATGCCTGCGATTCCAGGTCTCGCGAGTGGCGCTCCATGACAGATTGAGTCTACGGCTGAGTCAAGAATAACGACGCGGGGGAGATATTCGAGCAGGTCCTCTATCGGCCGAATAACCCGTCTAAGGCTCTGCTCATCCCTCTTCTCCCTGAACTCTCTGAGGGCATGCTGCAGCTCGAAAAGCCTGACCGCCTCCTTCTCAGTCCTCGGCCCTATGCGTGTGCGCCGGAGCTCAAGCATGTGGCCTCCGACCCCGAGCAATACCCCTAGGTCGTGGCATAGCTTTCTAACGTATGTGCCGCCGCTTACTACCAGTCTGAGGAGAATGTCGCGACCCTCAATCTCCGAGACCTCTGCCTCGTAGAGCACTCTCTTCCTCACTCTCCTCGCGACATTTGCCCTTATAGGCGGTGTCTGATAGAACTCTCCAATGAACTGAGTGAGCCCCCACTCGAGCTCCGACTCGCTAACTCTGCCGTGTAGCCGCATGACGCAGACGTATTCTTTAGGGTAGCCGTGGACCTCAGCGGAAGCCTTAGTACTGCTTCCCAAAAGAATCGGTAGCAGACCGGATACCGCGGGATCTCCCCCTCTCAAGGTCTAGGGTCCCGCCGTGACCAGCCCTCTCAGCTCCCAGAAATCTTTTCACACGTTCAGCGATTTCATGGCTGTTTGGGCCGCGTGGCTTATCCAGCAATACGTACCCGTAGTTCAGCATCTCCTCTAGGCTCCGCTTCAGGGGGCTGGTGCCGTAGCGCGGGTCGGCCTCGGCCTCTCTCAAAGTTATTAGCTCCCTTCTTACGGGGTGGGGCGGCTGAGTGTGGTGCAGTCGAATCATCACCATCTCGAAACATCGGCCCTCTTCTTCACGTAGTCTATTAGGCCGCTGCTCTCAAGCGCCTTTACGACCTCTTCATCGCTTGCATCTCTTTTGATCTCGACCCTGTAGGGTGTTGGGAGAATGTGCATGACGTTTATGGCGCGTCTTCTGAGCCCTGTTAGGCCTGGGGGCCCCGTAACTAATACCCTGCCTCCTCCCAAGCTGTTCACGACTACTCCCTTGAAGCCTGCGTCCCGCCCAGCAATTTTCACAACGATTCTTCCAACCTCGTCCAACATGTCTAAGTCATCTACTCTTTTGTGCCTTATAATAAATCTCAGCGCACGGAGCGGCTTATCCTTTTTTAACTCGGAAGAGCGTCAAAATACATGGCTCTAAAAGAGGTCGTAGTTATCGTTAGCGGGTTAGCCGCCTCGGGTAAGAGCACAGTCTCGAAAAAGATTGCGGAGACTCTGGGTCTGGAGAGATACTCGGGTGGCGAGGCGTTGAAGGTGCTGGCCGCTAAGCTGGGTTTCAACACTTCGGGGAACAGGTGGTGGGAGAGTGATGAAGGTATGCGTTTCCTTTCGATGAGGGAGGGTAACGAGGCCTATGACAGAATGGTTGATGAGGAGTTACTCAGGCTTGCAAAGAGGGGGAGAGTTGTGATTGACAGCTGGGTTCTTCCCTGGCTCTACGAGGGCGGGTTCAAGGTGTGGCTTAAGGCGGATAAGCAAACAAGAGCTGAGAGGCTATCCTTGAGGACGGGCCTGCCGTTACAAGATGCCCTGAAGATATTGGAGGAGAGGGACAAGAGAAACTCGGAGCTCTACAAGAGGCTTTATGGAGTCTCTCTGGGGGCGGACCTCACACCCTTCCACCTCGTTATTGACACGTCTAGACTAACAACTCAGGAGGTCTTTGAGATAACATACCTTGGCGTGAAATATCACTACGACCTATGACTCAGATCCAGCAGACTCTCTAATAGCCCATCTCAGTATTGCGTCCCTCAAACAGGCCTGGCATAAGTATCCCCCGAAGATCCTTGCTACACGCTTTCTACTTCTGCCAGAACCTCTCCCGTCTTCAACCCCGCTCAGAGCTCGATTGCACCAGGCGCACTTTCTCGGAGCACCACCCATCTTCTGTCACCTCGATTTACTTCGCAGCCGGACTACTTATCTTTAGGCTCAAATACTTGTTGATCGGCAGGTTAACAGCGAAGAAAGTTAAAAGATACCAGCCGAAGAAGCCGATTCTCCCATTTGAGGAGATAAACGGCAGCTCAATTCCCTGAGGAGTGCTTAGAATCGGAGTCTGACCATAGAAAGCGTTGGCGAAGAAAAAGAATGTAAAGAATATCACCATCGAGATGAGCATCAAGATCATGTTTTTGCCGAAAATTTTGGCCTGCATCTTTTGCACGTACTCTTTCTTTTTCTCAAGCTTCTCAACAGTCTTCATGTCCTTCTCCCTCAGCGCCTTCATGAGCTCACGGTTAAACTTTGTAACCTCCTGCATCGCGATCATGTCAGCCTTTGTGAGTATGACTCTTCGGAGGCCTGTGGAGATGAGGGATAATATGACTGAGAATCCTAAAATCTCGAATACGGCGCTCTCAACCATCCCCTACTCCTCACCCACGAGTCTCGCAATCGCCGGATACATCTCCGCCACACGCTCACGCACGAGTATCTGGTAATATTGATAGAGTATCCCGATCATTAGCAGGAGGCCTGTCCCTGTTCCGAATGCGTTTACGTAGTTTGCTACGCTGGCGAGTAAGCCGACAAAAACTGAACCAATAATTGCCACAGTGTTGATGTATCTCCTGAGAATCGAGGAGATGACCAGCGGGGACCTTCTGAAGCCTGGGACCTGCATCCCCGACGCGATAAGCTGGTCTGCGACTCTTTCTGGGGCGAGACCGCCCACGGTTATCCAGAATCTGCCAAGTAAGACGCAGAAGACCACCATGAGGCCGACGAAGGACGCGGCCCTAATCGGGTCTGCGGCGGCCTCTGTAAAGTTTACGGGGCCGAGTGAATAGTATGCAAGTCCGCCTGTAGGTATGGGCTGAGTGGCCCCTTCCTCCAACTTGAACGTGCCTATGAGGTTTAGGAGTGGGTTAGAGTTGTCGGAGTTGTAGCGTGACCAGACTATCGAGGAGAGGTAGTATATGTTGGTGAAGATCGTCGATGCGAGTATCACGGGGACGTTAGAGACGTATAGTAGTTTGATTGGATAGGTTCCTCTGAAACCACTATACCTCGAGTGACTTATCGGTATGTTAACCCTAACGCCCTCTAAGTAGAGCAGCATGAGTATTATTGCGGTCGTGGAGATAAGTCCAAGGATGTCTCCCCGCTGGGCGACATGCCTTATGAATAGTTGTGATAAGCCGTCGGGCGTTGATAGACCCTGCACAACTGCTAAGATGATTCCGTGGAAGTATCCGTCCTGGAGTATTACCGGGGAGAAGAGGTCTGCAAATATCTGACCCGCAACTCCGGCGGCGATGAATAGGCTTATTCCGCTGCCCAGCCCCCAGCCCTTCTGGACAAGCTCGTCCATAAGCATTATCACTAAAGTGGCTAGGAAGAGCTGGGCGAAGACGAGAAACTGCACGCTGGACGTGAGTGTGCCGAAGTAGCCTGCGAAAATGTATGCAGCGGCCTGAAATATCGCTATGACCATTGTGAATAATTTGCTTAGGGATGTGAAGAGTGCTCTGTCCTCGCTTTTCTTCAGGTCCAGCCTCAGAATCTCGGCTCCGACCAGCAGCTGTAGTATGAGGCCGCCGGTAACTATAGGGCCGATGCCCAGTGTAGTGAGAGTGCCTATGTTTGAGGCGAAGATTATGTTGAGCAGGAGGGGGCTTGCCTGTGTAGGAGAAGTTGAGATGCCGTAGAGGGCTGTGCTGCTCATCGCCTCGTAAACCACGAGTATGAGCGCAGTCCAGATCAGGCGTTCGCCCAGCGTTAACTTCCTGACAGGCTTAGAGACCTCTGGCAGAATTCTTGACAGAACCTCTCGAAAAGTTCTCCTCTCCTCGGACATGCCCCTACCCAGCCGCCACTATTAAGGAGTTAGAGGCTGTTATTTTCTCTTCGGCGCTCCTCGTCCAAGACTTGGCTATGATCTTTACCGGATAGGTGAGCCTGCCGCCTCCCAGGACCTTGTCGTATCCTAAAGAGACGATATCGACGACGATTCTGTCGCCCTCCTTCTGTCCTTGACCCGACCTGGCCAGCTTCTCGGCTATGTTGGAGATCTGGTTAAGGTTTAGGGCTTTGATCTTTCGAGAGGTGGGTGGGAGGAATCCTTTTTCACCGAAGTGCTCGGGCTTATACTTTACAATCCATGTCCACTTGTGCTTATGTCCTCCCGCCATGCCTCTGCCGCCTTTGGCTCCGTGCTTCCTGTGTTGTCCTATCTGCCCCCAACTGTGGGTGCGGGACCCGCGGAGCCTCCGAATTTTTCGAAGCCTAGTCGGCATTCATAAACACCTTAATTCATCTTCCACAGCCCCGGATATATATCCTCCCGAGATTCTCTCAACACATGGCTCTCAGCAGGCCGGCAATCTCTTTTCCCGCATAGCCCAGCACTCCCTTCTGTCCTATAGGCCTCTTGGTGCTGCCCTTGAACCCCCCTCTCGGGGGATGCAGCCTAAACGCCGGCTTGAAAAGTCTCCTAACAACCGAAGGCTCAATCTCGCCCCTGAAGAGTTTCTGGGCAAGCTCCTCCAGGCTGGACACTCCCAGAGCAGAGAGCTCCTCCCCAAAGTTTATCCCAGGGTTTGGGTCGCCCCTCTTCAATAACTTGGTTATAAGCTCCGGGCAAGGCTCTCCCCAAGTAACATAAGCATTCACCTTCCTCAGCATGCCTCGGACGCTCTCATCGTTGGGCAGAATTACGGCGTGGTTTATCTTTGTCAGGTTTAACAGCCTCAGGACAAGCTCTGTCTCGGCGCTGAGCTCGCTTGGCCCCCGAATCCTGACAGCCACGAGTACCGATGACTCCTCCAAGTAAGGCTCACCAGGCCTCAGGCAGAACCATGTAGTTTGTCCTCTTCAGAGCGTCGTAGACCGCGCCAGCCATGCTTAGGGACGTCCTAGTCTCTCCGAAGCTTCTGAGCCAGCAGTCTTGGACCCCCGCCAGCCTGAGCATGATCTTAGCTATGTTGCCTGCGACTAGGCCGAGGCCCCTCGGTGCCGGGAGCAGCTGAACCTCCACGCTTCCGCACTTCCCCTTAACGGCAACTCTGAGGCTGTGTGATTCTCCGCACGCGCATTCCCAGCTCCCACAACCTCTCTGAATATACATCAGGTTCATCTTAGCCCTGCTGACGGCCCGCTCAATAGCCATGACGACCTGCGCTGATTTCGCTGTTCCCAGCCCCACCAGCCCGTCACCGTTGCCTACCGCCACTATCGCCTTAAACCTTGACTTTTCACCCGCATCGGTCTGCCTCTGAACCAGCTTGATGTCAATAACCTCCTGCTGAAGGTTGGGCACAAGAAAATCAACTATCTCCGGCTCCGTTATCCTGTAGTTATTTGCAAACAGCTCCTCGATAGACGTTATCCTGCCCTCCTTCACCAGTCTCCCCACTAGCGTCTTAGGCTCCCACGCAGTACTCATCTACTCCACCGTTTAGCCTGAAGCGCCTTAAGAACCTTAATTCTCCCAGAACTTATTTCTATGTAGTGGGAGAGAAACCCGCCGTCAGCCGGAAAGGGATATACCTGGAGGCGAAATAGATTACATAACCCCCATCCATGAAGGCTGAATACGTGTCGACCTGGAGCTGGACCTGGAGCGCTGGGACGAGCCATCCGCCCGAGAAGTCCATCACCATCAACGAGTAAAGCACCCTCCTCTTCTCCTCAGCGCTTAGTGACGAGACAACAGACCTCAACTCCTTGGCATATTCTCCGCCAAGCCTAACTTGCTCCGAGGTTAATTCTTTAAACCAGACGGGCGACTTCGCCACGACGTAGTCTGCATAGTTCAGAAGCCTCCTTAACGCCTCGGTGCCAGCGGCTGGATCGTAGCCGTCGACAAAAAGCTCCTTCGACGGGCCTAGCTCGGCTCGTAATTCTATTAGGAGTGGCTCAAGCCACTCGACCTCGCTGACCGATTTAACGCCTGCTTCCGGAGTTAGAATGTAGACGCCGTCAAAATTCATGACCCTAAGTGTCTCCGAGATTTTGCGGGAGTATAGCTCTGCGAGGGTAGTGTTGTCGGGTAACACGAGGCCGAACAGCATTCTGTCTTCGCCGTCTATTAAGTGCGAGTTGTCGTTAAACCATGTAGACTCGTATCCCTGGATCCCGTAAGACACGAGCAAGTCTTTACTCTTCGTAAAGACTCCCAGCAACACCTTCACACCCATTCTTCTGAGACCGCTGACGAGGTTCTGCAGCTCCGCGTAGGTCCAGCTGCCTGAGTCGATCCTGAATCTAAAGTATCCGGAAACGATCGAGGAGGGCCCTATACTCTCTCGCCTCATCACGAAGTCCGGGGATAGAGGAATTACTATGTGTGTAGGCTTTGCGATGTTCTGGTATATCTCCTGCGGCATTCTGGTGGCTCCAGGCTGAAAGAGGGAGTCAGGGCTCTCTAAAATTGCCACTCGGACGGGCTGTTCGGGAAGTCTTACGCCGGCGGGGCTTGGTAATAGGGTGATAACTATCAAGGCCACGATGACTATACTCGCCACACCCGCCCTTTCATTCAGCCTCCTCTTCAGGGGGAGCAGGTTGTTAAGGACCAGGAAGAGTTTTACGGATTCCCATCCCGCGATCCCCGCACTAACGGTGAGCAGGAATCCTCCGAGGCTTGCTTCTAAGAGGCTCAGACTGTAGATCTTGCCCATGTTGGACGGGTCGTAGCCTATGGCGAAGGCGCTCCCTAGAATGAAGGCGAGCGCCGCCAGGAGCAAGATGTTGAGCCTCCTCCTAACCTCTGACCCGTATTGCTCATCTCCTCCGGTGTAGGCTGACAGTATGAAGAGAGGGAGACCCATAACTAGGTATTGGACGTTAACTTTGGGTGAGGTTGCGAGAAACAGCGCGAAAGCGGAGGCCAAAAGATTGACGGGTCCGCCACCTGCGTGAGGCCTCTTCAAACCTCGATACAAGATAAAAACCATTCCAGCCCCGAATAGGATCCACCCTAACGTGCTTGCATACTCGCCGCCGATAAACATGCCGACGAGGGCCCAGTAGGTAAACTGGCCAACGTTAGACCTGTGATAGAGAATCTTCCCGAGAAAGCTCTGCAGGTCGCCCATGAATGGCAGAGAGATCAGCAGGAGGCTGGCAGTGAAGGGTGCGAGGAAGCCGATAATGGCGTGCTTAATGCCTCTCTTCCTCGCCAGCTCAACGAGTATGGGGGGCAGGAGGATGGCGGGGTAGACCTTGAAAGACGTGGCTATACTTAGTGAGAGGGCTGAAGCGGTCTCCCTCCCCTCCATCAAAAAGTAGAGCACTAGGAGTGTGAAGAATGCTGGTATAGCATCGAACATGCCCCAAACACCGGATATGAAGATCGTTAGAGGGTTCATGAGGTAGAGAAGGGCCGCGCTATATGCTTTCTCGGGCTCTAAGCCTAAGCGCCTTGCCACGAGCCAGAGAAGCAAGCCGCAGAAAACATCCGCGACTATTATTGGAAGCTTCATGAAGAGTATCGTTACCTCTCTGCCTCCTCCCAACGCTGCTCCGGCATAGTATGCACCTGAGAGGAGATATAGCCAAGGTGGCGGATAGGCGTAGAAACCCCAAGGAAACCCTTCGAGTTGGGGATAGCTGTAAATGTTGATCTGTTCTCGTAGGAAAAGCTCGGATGTTTTAAACCACACGTAGAGGTCCCATCCGTGGCCTGTAAAAGGGGCAAATGGCAGCCTGACGACGAGGGCTAAGGCTGCAAACCACGCGAGCCTCCTGCCCAGAGACAAACTGACATTACAATCCCGAAGCAGATATATTTAAGTTGATTTTCCCCGGAGAAGGGAAATGCTAATACACAGTGGGCGACAAGTTTGCATAGATGCAGTTGAGCCTAGACGAGCACCTGAAACCAGACTGCAGACTGCTACTTCTATCCTCGGGCTACGACGGCGAAAAGGGACAGGCCTACCTCAAACTCATGCGGGAAGATACCGGAAAAGTGGAAGTCTTATACGATAATACAGGCCACCAACCATATTGTTACAGCGACCTAAACGCTTCAGAAATTTTGGAGAGCCTAAAAGACATCTCAGACAGCATCTTATCCATCGATGATGAGGAGAAGTTTGACGCACTTCGGTTGAGAAATGTGAGGCTATCCAAGATCGTGGTTAAGGACCCCCTCACGGTAGGTGGTAGGAAGAACTCCATCAGGGAGCGAATTAAGACATGGGAGTCAGACATACCTTATCACTTGAACTATCTCTTCGACCGGGGACTTATCTGCGGTATGATATACACCATGTCAGACGGAGAACTGAAACCAGTCATACCTGAGGCTGCTGAGCTCCAGAAGCTCGCTTCGCAGCTCCGGAAAATCGAAATAAGCGACCTAGACGAGATTTTAAAGTGGCTTGAGATATTAGAGTCTGGACAGTTAGACCCTCCCTACTGTGCACTTGACATAGAAGTGTTTAGCCCAGTCGCTACAAGGCTTCCAGACCCATCCAAGGCGGAAGACCCTGTGATCGCGGTATCTATGCGTGGGTCAGACGGGAGAAAAGAGGTCTTCATGCTGAGAAGAGGAGACACCGCAATCGAGACCGCAGGCTTCGATTTCAAGGTTTCCATCTACGACTCAGAGAAAAAGATGCTCGAAGACGTCTTCGACGCTCTCTCAAACTACGCAATAATAGCCACATTCAACGGCGACCAATTCGACCTGCCTTATCTTCACAACCGCGCCAAGAGGCTCGAGGTTGGTAAGGATAAGAATCGGATCGTGGTGGGAAGGGAAGGAGCAACATTCACCAACGCCGCCCACGTAGACCTCTACAGCTTCTTCCTTAACAGGTCGATTCAAATTTACGCGTTCGACAACAAATACAGAGAATACACCTTAGACGCGATCTCCCAGTCTCTCTTAGGTAAAGGCAAAATCTCGGTAGAGAGGCCCATCTCCGAGCTCTCTCCCAGGGAGCTCGCCGCTTACAGCTATGGGGACGCCCTGCTGGTATACGAGCTTTTATCGAATAACGAGCGACTAATCATCCGGCTGATACTTGTCCTCTGCCGAATCAGCAGGCTGCCAGTCGAGGATCTCTGTAGACACGGCGTCTCGGGATGGATTAAGAACCTTCTATACTATGAACATAGGAGGAGGGGCTGGCTAATTCCTAGATCAGAAGAAATATTGCAGGAGAAGGGGATGACTACGACGAAAGCGATCATCGAGGGGAAGAAGTATAGGGGTGCTATCGTCGTTGACCCGATTCCCGGAATACATTTCAGCGTCAAAGTGCTTGACTTCGCCTCACTTTACCCCTCAGCTCTGAAGAGGTGGAATCTTAGCTACGAGACTGTCAGGTGTCTCCACGCTGAATGTAGGTCGAACATAATTCCAGAGACAGGGCACTGGGTCTGCACGAAAAGGAGAGGGCTTCAGAGCCAGATTATAGGGTCTCTGAGAGATATCAGAGTCGGCATCTATAAGCCTAGGAGCTCAGACGCCGCGATCCCGCGCGAAAAGAGGATCTGGTATGACGTGGTGCAGAAGGCTCTCAAAGTATTTCTGAATGCAAGCTACGGCGTCTTCGGGTTTGAAGAGTTCCCTCTGTATTGTCCGCCTCTAGCCGAGAGCACGGCTGCCATCGGTCGATATGTCTTCTCTCAAGCAATCGAAAAAGTCAGGACGCTGGGAGGCACAATAATCTATGGAGACACTGACTCCCTTTTCCTTAAGGGCGCGGATGAAGAGCTTCTGAGAGCCCTCATCAACTGGGCGGGCGAGGAATTAGGCCTTGACCTCGAAGTGGATAAGGAGTACGTATACATTGTCCTGTCTCAGCGGAAGAAGAACTATCTAGGCCTCACCAGTAAAGGCGTAGTAGATGTTAAGGGACTGACGGGTAAAAAGAGACACATATTCAGCCTCGCACACCGACTCTTCGAACAGATGATCGAGGATCTCAAACAGATTAAGCACCCCGACGACTTCGAGCGATTCAAGGCGGACCTGGTGAAGCTCATCAGGGACAGCTACAACACCTTGATAAACCGGGAGTTCGAGGTCTCGGACCTCGCCTTCAGCGTGATGTTGTCTAAATCTCCAGAGCAATACACAAAGACGACGCCTCCCCATGTCAAGGCTGCGCAGAAGCTGGCCGCGATAGGGGTTAAGGTAGGCTCAGGAGACATAATACAGTATGTCAAGACAAAGGACAGGCTGGGTGTCACGCCTCTTCACCCGAGAATAGAGATTAACAAGAACCAAGTTGATGTTGAGGCCTACGTTGAGTATCTCAAGGGCGTCTTCCAGCAGGTTCTGGACAGCCTGGACATGGATTTCGACGAGATTGTGAGCAGCGGTAGGTCTGTGAAGAGGACTCTGGACGAGTTCCTTTAACCCCCCCTCTTGGCCGCAGAGACGATAGAGATAACGTCGCCGGGCTTCAACACATAGTCGGCCGCGAGTTTGAGCTTTGTTCTGGCGTCGATTGCGTAGAGGTAGCCCTCTCCGAGCTCCGTGTGTATCTTATAGGCCAATTCTCGTGGACCCGAGCCGGGCTTGAGGAGGTAAACATCCGGCAGGACGTTTCCGTTCCTATCAGACAGCCTGGTCGGGTCCTCGACGGGGAAAACCGGTACATATCCCAGAACCTCCAAGTAAACCTTGTCAATCAGGTTTTGCACCCCTGTCCCTTGATTCTTTTCCATGAACGCTGCAATCCTTTCGAGAGCCCTTCTTTGCATCTGTGTAAGCCTCGACTCATCGACCATTGTAAACGTCTTATCGCCCGGCCTATACCTTATGTAACCCCTCTCCGCTGCGATTCTGAGAGTTCTCTCAGCCTCTGCGCTGCAAGGTATCGTATCGTATCCTGCATCCATAAGCCTCTTGATCCCTCTCTGGGCTGTGGGCATGTCGGCCTTGTTTGCGGCAACGATTAGAGGCTTTGCTAAGGACCGTAGCTCGCTGACAAACCTTCTTAGCTCGTCCTGCTTCCAAGCTGTTGGGTGTGACGGGTTAAGCTCAGACCTGTTTATGGCTGACTCGACATGTATCTTCTCTATTCCAAGGCCAGAGAATATCCTTGTGACCTCATCTTCGAGTGTTGCCTGTTTCGCCTCTGCAGCCCTCGCAATTCTCGGCCAATCTTTAGAGATTATTCCGAGCAGCCACTCAGACAACTCTCTCTCAACAAGCCTAACATCCTCTACCGGGTCCTGTGTGCCTGGCTCAACTAAGTTCCCCTCAATATCTGTTCCACCAGACGCGTCGGCAACTACGATTAGAGAGCTAGCCTGCCTAATCTCGTCGAGAAACTGCAATCCCAGCCCTCTTCCGAGATGGGCCTGAGGCACGATTCCGGGGCAATCAATAATCTGGATGGGGATAAGCCTTACGCCGTCTATGCAGAGAGAGTTCTTGGGATTGTCTTTAACGCCGAGTGATTTGCATACGCAATTAAACCTCAGATAAGTTACTCCTCTGTTTGGCTTTTTTGTGGTGAAGGGATAATTAGCGATTGGGACATCGACCAATGTGAGGGCTGAGAAGAGTGTGCTTTTGCCTACGTTGGGCTTTCCAACCAGACCAGCTAACTCCATCCACGTTGCAACTATACTCACTGGGCTATAACTTCAGCGCTAACTCTGCCGCCCCCTCAGGGCTTATTCTTGGCTAGACGTTGAGCGGTCAACTCGCGGCAAGCATCTAGGCATGCTTGTTTCGCCCAACTCAAAGGTTTTTATATTAATGAAAATGGTTAAACGTTTGATAGGTGGTGCGATCTGGTTTTTAGAATTGGCATAGATATAGGTGGAGCTTTTACGGATTTAGTAGGATACGATGACGAGACTGGTGAGTTCGTCTGGGTGAAGGATGAAACAACTCCGATAGACCCCTCAATCGGCGTGGTGAAAACAATACAGAAGAGCGGAATAGATTTCTCGAGAGTTACCTCGATAATACATGGTCAAACGCTTGTCATTAATACTATCATTGAGAGGAAAGGGGTCAAGGTAGGGCTCATAACAACCGAGGGGTACAGGGATGTTTTAGAGCTGCAGCGATCCAACAGGCGAGATATGTACAATTTCAGGTATAAGAAACCAGACCCTATCGTCCCAAGGTATCTTAGGCTCGAGGTTGAGGAAAGAGTTATGTCTGATGGCACGGTTTTGAAGCCTCTCAATGAAGAGCATGTGAGGGGCGCCGTCGCCAAGCTACTGAAAGAAAATGTCGAGAGCATCTGTGTCAGCCTAATTAACTCCTATGCAAACCCCTCACACGAAGAGAGAATAGGCGAGATAGTTCAGTCGCTCACGAATACCCCCGTCACTCTTGGGCACGAGATAACGAGGGAGTGGAGGGAGTATGAGCGCACCATGACTGCTGTCTTGAACGCATATGTCAAGCCGAAACTTTCCACCTACTTATCCAAGCTCGAGGGGGAGTTTAGGAGCAGAGGCTTCAAGAGGCACCCCTTCGTCATGCTCTCTAGTGGAGGCGTCTCAACCTTCGAAGCCGCGAAGAAATACCCGATCTTCACGATCGAGTCTGGCCCCGTGGCCGGCGTGATAGGCGGTGTTTACATAGCTAGACTCATCGGCGAGAATAACATCATAGTCTTAGATGGCGGCAGCACTACCACCAAGGCAAGTCTTGTTGAGAATCTCATACCGAGAGTCCATACAGAGTATTTCGTGGAAAGAACAAGGTACACCGCTGGATATCCGGTAAGGATCCCCGTCGTTGATACGTTTGAGATAGGTAATGGGGGGACAAGCATCGCGTGGATTGACGAGATAGGTAACCTGCGCGTGGGGCCGAAGGCTGCGGGCGCGTTTCCGGGGCCGGCCTGTTATGGAAAAGGTGGTAGTGAACCTACCGTGACGGATGCCTACGTTGTCAACGGCCTGATTAACCCTGAATATCTGCTAGGCGGGGCGATGAAGATTCATAAGCAGCTTGCTCACAGGTCAATAAAAGAAAAAGTAGCCGACCATTACAATATCTCCGTGGAGGAGGGTGCTGAAGGCATCATAAAGCTTGCAAACGAGAACGCGGCATTCGCTATCAGGGTCGTATCTGTTCAGAGGGGCTATGACCCGAGGGACTTTACCCTGATAGTGCACGGTGGCTCCGGACCCATGTTCGCCCCCTTCATAGCTCAGGAGCTAGAGATAAAGAAGATCATCGTGCCAGTAATTCCTCCCGGAGTCTTCAGCGCGTGGGGGATGCTCACCACAGATATTCGACACGACCTCGTTTTTACAGAGATAGTGAGGCTGGACAAGAGGGAGCAGGTTCAAAAAATAAATCAAAACTACGAGCAGTTGGAGGAGAGAATGATTAGCATCTTTAAGGAGGAGCTGGGTGTGGGTGAGGTCGTGGTTCACAGATATGCTGACATGAGATATTATGGGCAGGAGCACACTGTTAAAGTCCCCATACCGAATATGAAAATTGGTGAGGAGGAGGTTAGGCTAATCGCGAATAGGTTCCACGAATATCATGAGAGGGAATACGCGTTTAGGCTCGACGGGCCCATAGAGATAGTTAACTTCCACGTGGTTGGGGAGTACAAGATAAAGAAGTTTGAGCTAAAGGAAATTCCGCAGACGGCTGACTCACCAGACGACTCTCTAATAGGTGAGAGAAGAGTCTACCTGAATGGAGACGACTTAACCTTATCGGTATATGACAAGCAGCGGCTATCTCCGGGCTTCAGTTTCGATGGCCCGGCTATAATAGAAGACCCGACCTCGACTATCCTGGCCCTAAAGGCGCAGAGAGTCTCGGTGGACAAGTATGGAAATGTCATCATTAGCGAGAGGTGAGAAGGGATGAGTAAGTCTGATTTCTTCACATTAGAGATCATCAAAAACGGCCTCATCACCGCTAACGAGGAGATGTTTTATGCATTCGGAAGAACCGCCAAGAGCCCCGTAATCTATGAGGTTTTAGACTACGCAGTAGCGATGGCTGACCAGCGTGGAGAGCTGATAGCGCAGGCCCCAGGCGTACCCGGGTTCTCGGGCGTCCTTGACTTCGCGGCTCGTGAGGTGCTTGAAAAGTGGAATGGCGAGCTTTATCCAGGGGATGTCGTCGCCCTTAATGTCCCCTACAAGTCAGGCACACACCTGAACGATGTCACATTGGCGTTACCGGTCTTCCATAGGGGTGAGCTTCTCTCGCTCATTCTGAATAAGGGGCATTGGAGCGAGGTTGGTGGCATGCATTTTGGTAGCTGGACCTCTGACTCAAGCGAGATTTATCAGGAGGGGCTCTTGCTCCCGTGCGTCAAGGTGTATAATGAGGGGAAGCCCAATAGAGACGTCATTGACATAATCTTGGAGAATTCGAGGCTTCCACAGCATACGCTAGGAGATATGGAGGCGCAGGTTGCCTCAATGAAGGTTGCCGCGCGCCGCGTCGAGAAGCTCGTAGAGAAGTATGGGGTAGACATGGTTAAGAAGGCGATGGATAAGATCATCGATGACGGATACAGGCTGGCGCTGATTAATCTTAAGAAGCTGCCAAAGGGTGTCTTCGAAGCCGAGGACTATGTTGATGATGATGGCTTGACGGATAACCCTGTATATGTCCGAGTCAAAGTCTCTATTACGGATGAAGAGTTTACCGCCGACTTTACAGGCAGCGGCACGGCTAAGGGGTCCATAGCCTCACCATACGCAGCCACGGTATCAGGTGTGAGAGAGACCTACATGGCGGTAACGGACCCCCATGTCCATTTCAACGGAGGATACTTCAGGCCGCTCAAGGTAATTGCGCCGCCCGGCTCAGTCTTCCACCCCACAAAGCCCACGCCGACATCAACCTACTGGGAGTCCATGGCCTACACAACTGACCTCGTATGGAAAGCCCTCGCACCACATGTCCCTGATAAGCTCACAGCTGGCCACTTCCTATCGATCCTAGCCACGATACTAGGCGGCGTAGATGACAGGACTGGGGAGCCGTTCGCAATTGTAGAGCCTCAGCCCGGCGGCTGGGGAGCCGGCCATGATAAGGACGGTGAGAGCGGGCTCGTGGCTTGTGGAGACGGTGAAACATTCATCGCATCCAACGAGGTGTATGAGAAGCATATGCCGATACTGGTGGACAGGTATTGCTTAAACATCGACAGCGGAACAGGCCACGGGAAGTTTAGGGGTGGGTTCGGAGTAATCAAGGATTACAGAGTCCTGTGCAACGAGGCATATTTTACGGTGTCTATAGGCCGAAGCAAGTTCCCGCCCTGGGGAGTCGCTGGCGGACTGAACGGTACTCCCAACTACTGCGTCATCTTCAAGCATGGCGAGGAGCCCAGGGTTGTCCGGAAGATTGCCGCACTGAAGCTGAGAAAGGGTGAGGTCGTGAGCCTCAGGTCTGGAGGAGGCGGGGGATGGGGAGACCCGTTGGAGAGAGAGCCTGAGAGGGTGCGGATGGATGTAAAGAACGAGTACATCACCATCGAGACGGCCCGGAATATCTACGGCGTCGTCCTCGACCCGGAGACGTTAGAAATAGATAGGGAGGCAACCGCGAAGCTGAGGGAAAGGCTGAAGCGAGAGAAAGGACAGAGAGCAAGCAAATAGTGCTCTGGGAGAGAGGCCATACATTTTCCAACTGCTCCAAACTCTTATAATCCACTACTTTCACCTGTTACTTGTTATGTTTGAGCCTCGGGTTGAGAAGCTTAGAGGAGAGATGAGGCATCCGGGTCTCGACGCAGCGATCTTAACATCCGAGCCCAACATGCTATACCTCTCAGGGTATAGCGCTGTATCTCTGGAGAGGTTGATAGCTTTGCTTATCTTCAGAGAGCAGGACAAGTCGTGTCTCATAGTGCCGGAACTTGAGAGGGAGAGGGCGGAGGAGAACTGTAAACTTCAGGGCGTAGAGATACTCTCTTACAGAGATAATGAAAACCCTGTGTCGATTCTGGTGGGGCTCCTCTCGAAAAACCGCGTCTCCAGCCTCGGAGTGGAGGGAAGCACACCCTACAGATTCATCTATCCGCTACACTCCTCTCAGCCCCCCATCACCCTTTCCCTAATCGACGACATCATGTATTCACTAAGGATAGTCAAGGATGAAAGGGAAGTCGAGTGCCTAGAGAAGGCGGCGGAGATCAATAACAAGCTGCTTATAGATGCTGTTAACCATGTAAAGCCGGGTTTATCCGAGAGAGATTTAGCGTCCTTCGTGAGGGCGCGGGCGCTGGAGCTCGGGGCCGATGAAGTTGCATTCGTCCTTATCCAGTCGGGAAGCAACTCAGCTCTGCCGCATCAAGAACCGACCACGAGAAAGATAAGCAGCGGCGACATAGTGCTGTTCGACATAGGAATAAGGTACATGGGTTACTACTCCGACATAACTCGTACGGTCACGTACGATAAGCCACTTCCACGACAGCAAGAAATCTTCGAAATTGTGGAGAGGTCTCAGTCTGAAGCCCTCTCTAAAATCTCGGAGGGCGCGAGAGCACAGGAGATAGATGGTGAGGCGAGGAGAATAATAACCGAGGCTGGTTATGGCCGATTCTTCATTCACAGGACAGGGCACGGGCTGGGCCTAGAGGTGCATGAGCCCCCCTACATAAGGGAGGGAAACCTTCAGGAGCTGAGGAGAAGCATGGTCTTCACTGTTGAGCCTGGCATATACCTTGCGGGGGAGTTCGGGGTCAGGCTGGAGGACAACGTTATAGTGAGCGGGAATGGTTATAGGAACCTGACAAAGCTCCCGAAGTCTCTCCAAATCAAAGACTATGCCTAGACCCGCTACTCGTATAGCCAACACCTGACAACGTGTTCCTTGTCTGCCAAGATGTCGGGCGGCTCACGCTCGCTACAAATCGGCTTCGCGAAGGGGCACCTGGTATGAAACCTACAGCCCTTTGGAGGGTTCAAGGCGCTGGGAATTTCTCCGATGGACTCTATACCCTTGGGCTTTACACTCTCATCCTCTTTGGAGAGCGCGGGTATTGAGGAGAGAAGCATCTGAGTGTAGGGGTGCAACGGCTTGCGGAAGAACTCCTCCGTCGGAGCTTCCTCGTACACCTTGCCCAAGTACATAATCAGGACCCGGTGGGCGATGTTCCTTACAACGCCTAAGTCATGGGTGATTAGCAGATAACTGAGGTTACGCTCCCTCTGGATTTTGTTCAGGGTGTTGAGCACCTTTGCCTGTGATGAGACGTCGAGGGCTGAAGTTGACTCGTCGAGAATAAGGAATGAGGGGTTGGGGGCCAGCGCCCTCGCTATCGCCACGAGCTGTTTCTCCCCTCCTCCCAATTCTTGAGGATACTTGAAGAGGAACTCCTCGCTAAGCCCGACGAATTCCAGAAGCTCGGCCACCTTGCTGTGAAGCTCTCTCTTGTCCGTAACTCGATGAATCCTGAGGGGCAGCCCAACAATGTCTTTCACCATGTGCTTGGGGTTAAGCGAGGTGCCCGGGTCCTGAAACACTATCTGCAGGTCTCTCTTGAGCTCAAGGCTTCTCCTCTTTATGGGGACTGAGAGGTCGTAGGAGTCCTTGTATGTGAGCTGTCCGCCGTCAGGAGTGTAGAACCCCATGATTAGGTGCCCAGTGGTTGTTTTTCCAGACCCTGACTCACCCACGAGTGCGAGAGTCTCGCCATACTTGACCGAGAAGCTTACACCATCCACAGCCTTGACAGTCCCCTCTTTAATGTTGAAGTATTTTCTAAGATCGGAGACATTTAGTATGAAGTTGTTCTGAAGGCTCATGCCCTACTCACTCGTATAGATGGCATGCGACAGTATGGTCGGCATTAACCTGTGTCCTTCCCGGCTTCACGTTGTAACACTTCTCCATAGCGAAGGGGCATCTTGGAGCAAATCTGCACCCGCTAGGGGGAGACCTGTAATCAGGTAGCTTCCCCTTTATTCCCTCGCCGATGCCTCGCTCACTTATCCTTGGCGCGCTAGCTATGAGTAACTGAGTATAAGGGTGCTTTGGATGTTCGAACAGCTCCTCTGTACCCGCCTCCTCCATTATATCTCCAGCGTATAGGACATAAGACCGGTCAGTCATCTGCCGAACCATCCCCAAGGCATGTGAGACAAGAACCGTGCTCAGGCCCCTCTCCTTCACAAGCCTTCCTATCAGCCTTAATATCTGGTCTTGAATAGTCACATCTATGTTTGTGGTGGGCTCGTCCGCAAGCAGAAGCTTACCTGCGGATAACAGGGCCATAGCAATCATAACCCTCTGTCTCATACCCCCGCTGAGCTGGAAAGGATAGGATTCTAGTACCCGTTCATGGTCTGGGAGCCGGACATCGCTTAACACTCTTAAAGCCTCTTCATGCAGCTCCTCCCTCGAGGGGCTCACGCCATCAGCCAGCATCTTGTACTTTATGATGTCGTACAGCTGGTCCTTTATTTTGAAGACAGGGTTCAGCGCTGCCATGGGGTCCTGGAAGATCATGCCAATCTCCCTCCTCCTCACCGATGCCAGAACCCTGTCGTCGGCCTTCAGTATCTCTATGTCTCTGAACCTTATCTGGCCCCTCGGAATCACGCTGTTCTGAGGAAGAACCTTCAGGATGGACTTCAACAACGTGGTTTTTCCGCTCCCCGTCTCCCCAATTATTCCAACTCTCTCACCCTCGTTCATTCTCAGCCAAACACCATTTAACACCTTATGTGTATACCAGTAACTTTTGTAGTGGACGTGCAGGTCTTCAACGCTCAGTATCATCCTCTCAATCACCCGCGAAGACGTCTCTTATTCCGTCGCCAAGTAAGTTAAATGAGAGTATTATTAATATGATTCCCATTGCGGGGCCTATGCTCATCCACCAGTATTCGGGAAGGTACTTGCTGTATTCCGAGACCATCGTGCCTAGGTCTGGCGTGGGGGGCTGGGCTCCTAGACCCACAAAACTTATCGCGGCTCCTATCAGGACCACCCAGCCCGCGTCGAGTGTGACTTTGGTGAGGATTATGCCCAGCTGATTCGGCAAAAGTTCTCGAAACAGTATGTGGAGGCTGGAGGCGCCCTGAGCCTCTACAGCTAAAATAAAAGGCTCATTCCTTAGGGAGGTAGTGACTGAGTGTGTCAGCTTTACGTACCAAGGCCACCACATCAGCGAGACCGCCAGCATCGCATTGTATATGTTGGGCTCCAATATCGAGGCTATGGCGAGTGCCAGCACAAGGTACGGAATTGAGATAAAGATGTCAGATAACCTGATAATGACTGTCTCGACGATAGTCCCCCTATAATATCCGGCGATGAGCCCCAGAATGACCCCGGTCGGCACAACCAGGGATAATACGATTCCTATGAGGAGGAATGCGAATCTGAACCCAAAGATCACGCGGCTCAACACGTCTCTGCCATACATGTCCGTGCCTAGCCAATGTTCCCAGCTGGGCGGCTTGTACGCGTCTGCGAAGTTAATGTATAGCCCTGCGTGCTCTGGATATGGAGCTATAAACTCGGCGAAGGCCACCATGACCATGAGGCCGCTTATGAGCGTGAGCCCTACTATCGAGAGCTTACTTCTCTTAAACCTAAACCAAACCCTCCTCAGATTCTCTCTCCTTACCTTGGACTCGAGCTCAGCATATCTCCTCTGTAATTCTGAGGCTTTCTCCACACCCCCTCACCTCTTATGCTTCACGCGTGGGTCCAGCCGCGAGACGATCAGATCAATAAATATCGAGGCCAACGTGTATGCGAGCCCTATCACCAGAACCACCCCAACTATGGCGTTCAAGTCCTTCCTCAGCATAGCGGTTATACCATACCTTGAGAGGCCGGGCCAATTAAATATGACCTCGACAAGGAACGCGTTCCCGATGAGCGAAGCCATGTCGAGAGTCATTATGGTGACTGTTGGAATCATCGAAGGCTTGAGGGCATACTTGAAGAATACGGTGGAGCTGGGAAGTCCGTGAGCGTACATGTTAAGAATGTAGTCCTTGTTTACGTTCTCTATCAGGTTTGCCCTCAGTATTCTCGCTTCTTGTGCTATGGTCCCTATTGCCAGTGCGAGAGACGGTATGATGAGGTGGCTTAGGGCGTCGAGAAATGCAGGCAGGTTACCTTGTAGGATTGAGTCCAGAGTGACTAGCCCCGTTATCCTCCTGACATCGTAGCCCAGGCTAAGCCTCCCATAGGCTGGGAGCAAATCAAGCCAGCTTGCGAGGACAAGCTGAAGTATTATAGCCCAAACAAAAGATGGGATAGCTATTCCCGCATAGGAAAAAATCCTCACCAAGTTGTCAACTAAAGAATTAGGCCGCCTGCCACTAATCACGCCTAAAGCGAATGCTCCGATAACGTCTATAATAAGCGCAAAGATCAGGAGCTCTAAAGTCGCGGGGAGAAACTCTAAGATGTCTGTTGTGACATCTCTGAAAGTAACCAGCGAGATTCCCAGTCTGCCGCGGAAGACATCTGAGAGCCAGGCAAAATATTGAATATAGAGGGGCTCATTGAGGCGTAGTGCGGCTCTGTACTGCTCGACCACCTCTTCCGGGGCACGGGGGCCCAGAGCGAGTCTAGCGGGGTCTCCCGGCAAGACCCGCGCAATAGTGAAAATCAGTATCGAGATGCCCAAGAGCGTAAATATGCTGTACGCCATTTTCCTGACGTAAAAGTTGTCGAGCAGCTTGTTCATCCTTGACCCCAACCCCCGTGGTTTGAGGGGGCCAATTCCTGGGGCTGGCTCGGGGGAATTATTCTTCATGGCGGATCCAGGAGCAGGGCATCATAAGAGGTCGCTCAACTTCCACCTCTCAAGCTCAGATGCCGGGGGAGGCTCATAGCTGTAGATTCTACTGTGAGTCCATCCGCAGAGCTCCTTAACTCTGACATATTGCTCTGCGTGTTTAAGCGACGCTATTATGGGGTCTATAACGGGTATCCTGTATCTCTCCTGCACGTCGCGGTAAAAACCGAAAAAGACTGTGCAGCCAAGTATCACGACCTCCGCCCCCTCTCTTATGCTCTCCTCAACAGCCCTCAGAAGCCTCTTCTCTGTCTCACTCTCGTCTCTGTGGAGGTCGTGAACCCCCAGCTCTATATCTTTGAAGGAAGTGAGCCTGCTCTCTAACCCGTATTCCCTCACCCTGCTCATCATTAATGGGATCCATTTTTTCCTGCCAACTATGATTGAGAACTTGTCGCCGAGAGAGAGAGCGAGACTCGTCGAAGACTCCAGAGGCGCTGTTACAACTAGATTGCTTATCTCCCTAGCCTCCCTGAGCCCAGGGTCGTAGAAGCAGCCTATGATGCAGGCGTCGTATCCCGCCTTCTCAGCACTCTTAACCTCCCTCAAGATGTGTGGCACAACCAGAGCATCATATGAGTAGTATTCTAGGTGGTGGGGGCCTGATTTGAAGGAGACTACGTCGAGTTTTGTTGATGGCTCGGTGTAATGGCTCAGGTACTCCTTCATAGGTGAGTCGAAAACGTCTGTTCCGACGGGGTTTATGAAGAGGATTTTAGTCAAGTTCAACAGCCTCTAAAAAACTCTTGAAAAAACTTGGTGGCTCGCTCCGCGTCATTTGGGAATCCTTTCCGGAAAGACCTCAAACCATCTGAAGTCCAGCTCATACTCCGCTATCGGCATAATCTCTCCCCTGGCAGCAGGATAATCAACGTAACTCGCTTGGTAGGCGCGAAGCACTACATGCTCATATACGTATAGAGAAGGTGTCAGCTCAGCGAGCTTTGCCTGTATCTGATAGTACTTCTGCATGCGCTGGTTGAAGTCAACGGTTGTTAAGGCGTCCTCGATCATCCTGTCAATCTCCGGGTTCATCAGCCACTCACCCTGTTCCCACGTGCCTGTTGACTCGGAGTGGTATCTCGACATTAGAATGGAGCCAGCCTCAGCGTAGTGCGCTATAACAAAGATGGATACTGCGTTCGGTGTGGTCTCTTTCCTTGTCATGCCCTCCACAACAGAGAGCCACGGAACCTTTACTACGTTGACTTTAAGCCCTATTTCCTCCATGTTAAGCTTGAAGAGGAGGGCGACTCTCTCCTCCCAAGGAACCTCCGCGATCCACCAGAACTCTATTGGATACTGGTCGAGCCGCCCATAGTACTTTGATTTCTTTAGCTCTTCTCTAGCGGCCTCCACGTTCCTCTCTAAAGGCTTCAGTTTTGGGTCTGCGCCCGGAATCATGCCAGGCACGGGGCCTGAGGGCTGCTTCTCGAAAGGCATTATGTCCTTGATCGCTGTCTCGTAGTCGAACGCCAGCGCTATAGCTCTTCTGACGTGGATGTCGTCAGTCGGCGGCTTCTGGGTGTGGAGCATTATGTAGAAGATCATAGCTGATGGCACTTTCGCTATCTCTACTCCCTCTATCTTGTCCATGGCCTCGTAGTTCTCAAGTGGCTGCCACTGGTCTGTCACCTCCAGTTGCCTCTTCTCGATCATCGTGCGGATAGTCGTCGGCTCCGTAAACCCGTACATTATGACTTTGGTGGGAGAGTTTTTAGCACTCTCTCCCCAGTAGCCATCGAATTTGACCAGCGTCACTGACTCCCCTCTCTTATGCTCGAGCAGTCTATACGGCCCCGAACCAGCATCCGCCTCTCCAGCCATCAGCCAATTTTTCCCATAGTCGCCCATATCTCCATAGGGTCCCTCGCCTATGTGCTGCTTCACCAGAGTGCTGTCAACAATGTAGAGACGTACAAGAGTGATGAGGAATGGGCCGAAAGGCTTCTTTAAGACTATCTGCACCGTGTAATCGTCCAATGCCCTCGTCTTGTCTAAGTCTATGTATGGCTTGAAGAGGTAGCCGTAACCCTCGCCGATGGCAATAACTCTTCTCAGAGAGAAGACAACATCCTCAGCCTTCAGTTCACGGCCGCTGTGAAACTTGACGCCCTTCCTCAAGGTGAATGTCCAGACGGTTCCGTCCCCCGAAACATCCCACTTCTCCGCCACGTGGGGCCTCACTGTGCCGTCCTTGTTCGGATAAACCAGTGTATCGTAGACATTCAAGAAATAAACAGAGCTCGCCTCGTCAGAGCCTACCGCGGGGTCCATATAGGGGACATTCGCGAATGATACTCTTAACAACCTCTCTTGCTGTTGTGCCGGGGGAGTAACTAGTCCAGGGCTCAGTATTAGAACTCCGATGACTGCGGCTATCGCGATTACAACGACTACAGCTGCTAATACAAGTCTTCTAGAACCTGCACCACTTTTTCGCTCCATAATTACGAACTAACTCACAAGCCTGCTTACGTATAATCTTTTCCATAGTCGATTCTGATGAATCGAAAATCAAGTTCGGAATAGGCGGTGAGGCCTGTTAAAAAGGTAAAGAGATGAGACGCGCATTGGGGCTGGCGGAGATAGGGCGTGTGTCTGAATTTAACCGTCGAGCGGGTGAGAGCGCGTCATCTAAAACATTTTTAGGAGCATAGCAGGCGTCTATAGCGTGGTTTGCTGGGTGTTTTGTAGATGAAGTATGACCTAGTTGTCATCGGTGGGGGGATAGTGGGTTTAACATCCGCATACCATTTTGCAAGACAGTTTGGGGGGAGGATTCTTATCGTGGACGCTCAGCCCGGCCCGGCACAGGGGAATACCGCCCGGAGTGTTGGAGGATTCCGCATGGGGCTCTTCACCTCAAAGGTGAACCGCCTAATATCCGAGACCACCGTGAGATTCTACTTGGATGTTCAGAACAGCGGCTACGACCTCGGTATACATCAAGTGGGATACCTGATACTTCTCGACGAGGCCAGATACGACCAATACGTGGCGACTGTTCGCGAGCTTTTCGAGGCGGGCACGGCCAATCTGCTCCCAGCCGCTGATCTGAAAGAGATGATAGGCTTTATCGAGCTGGACCTATCCGATGAGGAGTCCGAGCTACTGGGCTTGAAGCCGATTAAGGGTGCCATATTCTCTCCGTACAGCGGATATTTGGATGTAGAGAAACTGGCGAGGTTCTATTACGAGGAGCTCGTGAAGATGGGTGTGGACTTTCTCTTCAATACGAGGGTCGAGAAGCTTACCTTAGCAGCCGTGAACAAGATAGGGCATCCGAGGGAGCCTTTTGCTTGGCAGGAGAAGAGGATAGAGTTTGTCGAGTCGTCAAACGGTACATTTGAGGCTGACACATTCATACTGGCCGCGGGGGCTTGGACTCAGGAACTTCTCGACCCCATCGGTATTGACTCGTATATCAAGCCAAAAAAGAGGCAGGTTTTCGCCGCCCACGCGCGGGGGGACCTAGAGGCCTTCTTCAACGTGCAAGGATTCAACAGCTATGGCACACTTCCGATGACCTTTATCCCACGTGGGCCGTTCGTCGTTCCCCGTGTCAGGGATAGGAGCATCTGGATGGGGCTCAGCGACGACATAGGCCGCAAGTGGGGGATTGACTTCGAGGCTGAGGACATCTTCTACTATGACAACGTGTATCCCCTTCTGAGGAAGATTTTCCCAATAATAGAGGGTGCGCGCCCGATGTCGAAATGGGCTGGCTGCTACTCCATCAACTCGATAGACGAGAATCCAGTAGCTTTCAGGGTTATGAATCTCGTCGTCGCGACGGGTGGTAGCGGTAGCGGTGTTATGAAAGCCGACTCCCTGGGCAGAATTGCGGCAGCCCTCGCCCTTGGAAGGCAGGAGGCTGAGCTGTATGGAGGCACTGTTGTTCCTTCAACGCTCTTGGGCATTAAGGGGAGGAGTGTGGAGCCTGAGCTTCTTGTTTTTTAAACCGTAAGCATTCAGGTAATATTTCCTTTTACAGGCAATCAACTTAAATAAACCCCCCCAGCGTTTTTGCAGTGGAAAGGATGAGCAGCTCGGTCCAGCCCGTGAGTGAGCTGAGGCTTAGGGTAGCTGAGGCAAGGCAGAGAGATGTGGGTTACGGCATAGCAAGGATTGATAGAGAGGTCGGGGCCTCTGCAGGGCTCACCACGGGCGACGTGATAGAGATCAGGGGGAAAAAGCTTGCCGTGGCGACTCTGTGGCTAGGCTATTTGGAGGAGGAGAAAGACATCATAAGAATTGACGGCTACATTAGAAACAATGCTGGAGTCGCACTCAACGATTTCGTGCTGGTCAGGAAGGCGCAGGTGAGAGAAGCCAAGCTGGTGACGCTTGCGCCGGTCAACAGCACGATCAAGCCTGATGAAAACTTTACAAAGCTTGTGAAGAGCAGGCTAATCGAGTATCCCGTAGTTCAGAAAAATATCGTGCCCGTTCTGTTCTTCGGCAACCTATTCAACTTCGCTGTAATTCAGACGAGGCCGACAGGCGTTGTTAAAATTACGCCCAATAGCAGGATAGTTATTCAGAGCCGCGCGGTTCAGGAGAAGGCCTTAAGCACTCATGTAACCTACGAGGATATAGGGGGGCTGGAGGAGGAGATTCAGAGAATACGGGAGATGATAGAGCTCCCGCTGAGGTTTCCAGAGCTTTTCCAGCGCTTGGGTATAGACCCGCCCAAGGGTGTTCTGCTTTATGGGCCGCCGGGTTGCGGAAAAACACTTCTAGCTAAGGCTGTCGCGACGGAGGCTGAGGCTAACTTCATATTGATAAACGGTCCCGAGATAATGAACAAGTATTATGGTGAGACAGAGGCTAAGTTGAGAGAGATCTTCAGGAGGGCTGAGGAGGAGGCGCCCAGCATAATTTTCATCGACGAAATAGACGCCATCGCTCCTAAGAGAAGCGAGGTTACAGGAGAGGTTGAGAAAAGAGTTGTCGCTCAACTTCTGGCCCTCATGGACGGACTGGAGAGCCGAGGCCAAGTAATAGTCATAGGCGCGACCAACAGGCCTAACGCCCTCGACCCCGCCCTCAGAAGGCCTGGAAGGTTTGACAGGGAGATAGAGATAGGGATTCCCGATAAGAAGGGAAGGAAGGAGATTCTGCAAATTCATACACGGGGCATGCCCTTAGCTTCTGACGTCGACCTCGAGAAGCTCGCCGAGATGACCAGGGGCTACACTGGGGCTGACATCGCAGCTCTCTGCAGGGAGGGAGCAATGAAGTGTATCCGGAGAATACTGCCCAGCATAGACTTTAACGAGGAGAGGATCTCCCCCGAGATACTGAACTCGCTGGAGGTGACGATGAAGGACTTCCACGAGGCTTACAGAGAAATTACGCCGACAGCTCTGAGGGAGGTGGAGATAGAGACGCCGACGGTTCGTTGGGAAGAGGTTGGAGGGCTTTTTGAAGTGAAGCAGAGGCTTGTTGAGGCGATTGAGTGGCCCTTAAAGTATCCTGAAAAGTTCGAGAGAATGGGTATAAAGCCGCCGAAGGGCATCTTGCTATACGGCCCCCCTGGATGCGGCAAAACACTTCTAGCCAAGGCGATAGCCACAGAGTCAGAGTCGAACTTCGTCACTATCAAGGGACCCGAGATCTACTCTAAGTGGGTTGGCGAGTCTGAGAAGGCGATCAGGGAGGTCTTCAGGAAGGCGAGGCAGGCGGCGCCATGTATAATCTTCTTAGACGAGATAGAGACGATTGTTCCCCGGAAAGACCTACTTGACGATAGCTCAGGAGTCACACACCGTGTCGCGAGCCAGCTTTTATCGGAGATGGACGGCATCGAGGATTTGAGGGAGGTGGTTGTTATAGGCGCAACAAATAGGCCCGACCTAATGGACCCCGCTGTGCTCAGGCCGGGGAGATTCGACAGGCTCATCTACGTTCCTCCACCGGATGAGAAAGGGCGGTACGAGATTCTCAGGATCTATACTCGCTCGATGCCCTTGATGGCTGATGTGGATCTGCGGAAGTTGGCAGCTATGACGGAGGGGTATTCAGGTGCTGACCTCGAGTCGCTTTGCAGGGAGGCCGCCATGTCTGCTCTGAGGAGGGACAGGGAGGCCCAGTATGTTGGTTGGAGCGACTTTCAGGAGGCGCTAAAGATTGTTAAGCCAAGCATAACGCCGCCGATGCTTAAGGAGTATGAGAAGGTTTCAGAACAGCTGCGGGGGTCGGAAAAGTCTCTGCCAATGTTCGGTTAGAGTTTATGGAGCTTCAGGAAATCATCGAGGTTTTGAGAAGAAATAATAAGAAAATGATTGAGTCGGCGCTGTTAGAGTCGTTAAACACTCGTGGAAGAGAGCTTAGCCCCAAAGAGCTGAGAAACGCGCTGCTCGTGCTGGAGGTTAGGGGGCTAGTCAGGATTCACAGCCTAGACGAGGAGAGGCGCCTAGTAGTGCTCTTAGAGTAGGAACGCCGTCACATAAGCCATCTGTCGAGCGAGGTGACCCTCCTCTTCTCAGAGAGGATTGATTCAACCTCGTTCAGCTCCTTCTCCACACGCTCGGGAGAGAAGTCATGCTCGTCGCAGAGTATCCTCATTGTTGCTTCTCTGTCGATCTCCCTCCACTTCAGCTCATAGTCTTTCTTAACTTCAGGCTCAAGGAAAAGCCTCCTCACCGCCTCTATATCCACGTCGAGAGACTTTTTAATCGCGTCGAGTGCCTTATCGGCCGCGCCGTATTCTTTGATGAGGCTGTAGGCCTTCTTAGGGCCAATCCCCCTAACACCCTCAAAGTAGTCTGTGCCGATTAGAATAGCCATCTCAACGAGCTCCCTCCTCGTGATGCCCAGCGATGCGAAGAGCTTCTCAGAGTGCAAAACCTCAGGCTCAACAACCACGTACTCGTTCCGGCGCGGAAGCTTCCTCCTACCCACGAGCGAGAGATTCCTTACAAGCCTAGGCGTCCCAAAGAGGATTGAGTCATAGTCCTGTGAAGAGGATGCCCATACATCACCCCTCGCCGCCATGTAGGCCGCCTGCGCTTCGCCCTCCGCAGGCGCAATGATGTAGGGGATACCCATAGCCTCAAGTAGCTGTATAGCTGTCTCGACCATGTATTTCTCTATCGAGGATGACTGTGCTGCGTATTTTCGGGCCTCAGCCACCACGCCGGCAGCCAGAGCCTCCTCATACATCTTTCTGGCCCTCTCCCTGAGCTCAATCCTCTTCCTGATCGTCTCTATCTTGAGCGCTGGTGGCTGGCCGTCGAAGACATAGACCACTCTTATCCCCTCTTTAATGAAGTTGGTGGACCTGAAGAAAACTCCGCTAAGGTGGCTCGTGACCCTACCCTTGCTGTCCTGTAGTGGCTTTCCATCAGGGCCCCTGATATTAGATAGGAACTGGTAGAGTATGTTGTACCCGTCGATAGCTATAGACTTGTTAGAGAGGTCGCTGAGCTGAACAGTCTGAACCGCCTCTGGCGGGATAATGTCTCCGAGCTTTACACCCAAACCCCTTCTAAAAAGATTAAGCCTCTAAGACGGATAAATCTTTCCCCAAAAATCGATAAGAAACTCCAACCGAGGCCCAGTCCTCGCTGGCACCCCTCAAAGCACTTCAAACACAGACCGCGATATCAGCCACCATCAACCTCCTTCTAGGAGAAACCTCTCTCAAAACTCTAACATCAGCCCTACAGGCGAGGCCCAAGCTTGAAACCCTCATCTCGAGGTCTCGACGCCAAGCCTCAGCCTCCTCCGCGAAGCCGTAAACATGCATGGTGGCTTCGTCCTTCAGAATCTTAGTAGCTGATTCGAGAAAGCTGTAGGGGTCTGAGGGATAATTCATCACAACTCTGTCGGCCCTAACCTGATTCTGCAGGAAGACGGTTTTGCAGTCTCCGTGAAGAGGTCTGACGAGGCCTCTGACGTTGTTAAGCTCTATGTTCTTGACTAAGAGGCTGTAGGCGTCGGGGTTGAGCTCGGCCGCATAGACCTTTGCTCCCGAGTGCTTGGCTATAGTGATGCTGAAGGGGCCGACTCCTGCGAACATGTCTGCCACAGTCTCGCCTCTACCCGCCAACGCCGCTATCCTCATCCTCTCTCCAGAGAGCCTCGGTGAGAAGTAGGATTTCGAGAGGTCAACCTGGAAGACGCAGCCATTCTCCCTGTGGGTGGTGGTTGTCCTTCTCTGGCCCGCAAGATGCACCAGCCTCCTTAGCCTGAAGACGCCCTCCACAACCCCCGCCTCGCCCAAGACGACCTTGACGGAGGGGTTCACCCGCATTATAGCCTCGCCGATGAGGGACATGTATTGCTCGACTCCGCGCGGTAGGTGGATCAGAGCAATGTCTCCGACTATGTCGTAGGATGAGGGGAGTTTTTCCAGGATCGCTTGAGGGAGGGTGGTGGACAACGCCTCTCTTATGCTCCGTGGCCTCCTCTGCTTCTCGGCGAATTCAGCCTCCACGAGGTCGGCCTCAAATATGGATAAGAGCGTCTCGAGTATCTTCGCACCCTCACTCCTTAAGGGCAGAACCACTCTCTCTCCATCCTTTATAATCGCTAGTGCCGTGTCTAGCAAGCCGGAGGCTTTCAGGAACTCTATCGCCTTTTCAGCGTTCTTTTTCGGGACCGATAAGCCCCTCCCTCTTCGAGCCCTGTCCCTCTCATGCATATCTGAGTATTTTCCTGATTACACCTATCCCCTTCGTCCGCCCCTCCCTGAGAACGAACCTGTCCTGAGGGTAGACAAGCATGGGGCTATACTTGAACTCGAGGACGGCCTGGCACTGCTCGCCCGGTCTGATATAATCTCTGTCCAGCTCCGTGATCTTGACGCTCTGGGAGATTGTGTGGCACTGTATCACGGGCTCGTATCCTGCGGCGAATCTGCTCGGGCTGTTAAGTACTAAGACTTCTGCCTCAAAGCTCCATACAGCCCTGGGTTCCAGCTCCTGCTCGCAGACGACCATCCCTCTCCTAATCTCGTTGTGCGGCACCCCCCTTATCGCTACACCGATGACGTATCCGGCCACGGCCTCCTCGACTCTTGCGTGATGTATCTCTATGCTTCTGGCCTTGATGCGTTTGAACCCTCCGTCGGGGTATGGGCCTAGTAGCAGCTCTGCACCAGCCCTCAGCCTGCCCTGCCTAACTGTCCCCGAGATTACGCTCCCCACGCCCTCTATGTCGTACACCCTGTCGATGTATAATAGGAATGGCTTGTCCAGTGGTTTTTCCCTCCGGGGCAGGAGGCTTAGGAGGCTGTAGAGTCTGTCAAACCCTGAGAGGGTCCTCGCTGAGGTCTCTATTATGGGGACTACAAGCCCTATCTTGTCGTAGACTACGTCGACGTCGGATGTGTCGCGGATGTGTAGTGGGATGCGTCCTACTTTTTTGAGGAGCTGTGCAGCCTCCTCCCGGACCTCGGCCACTCTGCTGGGAGAGACTTTCTCAGTCTTAGTGATGCAGACTATGACGGGCATGCCGAGGCCAAGCATTATCCCGAGGTGCTCTCTGGTGAGGTGTGTTATGCCATCATCGGCGGCGACCACCAAAATTCCATAGTCCACCTCCTGCCCTACAAGACCTCTTATCGTTGTTCGGAGCCAGGGCTCGTGTCCGACTGTATCCACGAAGCTTACTAGCTTTTCGCTCTCCTCAACCACTCTCGCGCGCTCGAGCTTGTCGAGTGGGTTGTTTAGCGTGACGGGTTTGCCGTTCTTAAATCCTAGCACTGCGAGGTGGATATCTGCGGAGAGATTCCTCTCAACCTCGTGTGGAAGAGTGTCGAGAAACAGCCACTTCTTACCGTCGTCAGGCTGATTTGTCAGAAGGCAGGCTATGAGCGTGGACTTGCCGTGATTAACGTGCCCCGCTACCGCTAATGTTATGTGAGGCTTGGCAGCCGCGGGCTGAGCCTCAACCACAACCCTTGCTATGTATCCCTTCTCAGTCTCGAATCTCTCAACTCTCCTAATCCTCGCGCCACACTCAGCAGCAATGGTGGAGAGGACTGAGATGCTCATCTCGAGCTCGTATTCTCCGAGCCCCATGATCACGCCATCATCATTCACGCCTAGGAGATACACCGCCACACCCCCTCCATCCAGTAGATGTGATTTGAGCTGTATGCCGAGCTGCTGTCTTCTCTCGGGCTTTAGATGAACAAGCGGTATGAGCCTCTCCTTAAACTCGATGTGCTGGCCTTCGCTCGGCGGAATCTTTACTTTTTTCGACACTCTATAGAGAAATGCTTCGAGGCGAATTTAGTCTTATCTCTGCCCCCTCATGTCTAAGAAGCCTCATCTTCAGCGAGGGGCCGCAGCTGAACCCGCCGAGCCGCCCATCCGACCGAATGACCCTGTGGCATGGGACGATCAGAAGGAGGTGGTTGGCCGCGAGCGCGCCACCCACAGGCCTCGGCGATGCGCAGCCCACCCTCCTCGCAACCCATGAATAGCCGCGAACAGAGCCGTAGGGAATCTCCATAACAGTCCTCCAGACCTTGGATTGAAACTCTGTACCCAGCAGCTTCACAGGCAGCTCAAAGCTCCTCCTCCCGCCTTCAAGATACTCCCGTATCTGCGCCTCAGCCTCATCGATGAGTCCGCCGGTGTCTCCTCCCTCTCGTATGCCTCTGCTCCTGAGAAATCTTCGCCCACCTCCTCTACCGACGCCCACATAGAATACGTAGTCCCGGCTGGCCGCTATCTCCACGACTCCGAGCCAGGAATATAGGGCGCGCACACAAGCCCCCAGGTCAAGGCTCAACGCGGTGAAGAGAGGGTCGAAGAGATTAATAACACTGCGCGCGCCACTACACACGTGGCAAGAATCGGATTCATCGGTTTAGGGCTTATGGGGAGGCCTATGGCCAAGAGGCTGCTGGATGCTGGACACATGCTCAAGGTCTACAACAGAAGCAGGGCCCCTGTCGAGGAGCTTGTGAAGCAAGGGGCCAGGGCTGCCTCATCACCGAAAGATGCTGCTGAGGGATCTGAGTATACGATACTCATGCTCCCCGACTCTGGAGACGTGTGGAACGTTGCGCTCGGCGAAGAAGGCGTGGTGAAGGGTGCTGCGCCGGGCTCGATAGTCATCGACATGTCAACGATCTCGCCTCTAACGGAGAGGAGAATAGCGGAGGAGTTGGCGAAGAGAGGAGTCAAATACCTCGACGCCCCGGTCACCGGTGGGACGATAGGCGCGGAAAAGGGAACATTAGTCATAATGGTCGGTGGCGACTACGAGGCCTTCAACGCCGCTTACGATGTATTACGTGTCCTCGGTCAAAAAGTGGTCTATATGGGGGCTAGCGGCTCAGGCCAGCTCACAAAGCTGAGCAACCAGATCTCCGTGGCTCTCTCACTACTTGGTTCTTGTGAGGCGTTACTGTTTGCATCTAAGGCCGGGCTTGACCTTGGGAAAGTAATAGAGGTCATAGCCTCGGGGGCCGGGTCGTCTTGGCAACTCGCCAACCTCGGACCTAAAATCGTGGAGAGAGACTTTAGACCAGGATTCAAAGCAGAGCACCTATCGAAAGACCTCCGCATCACACTCGAGGTTGCGCAGGAGCTCTCCCTTCCACTACCTGGTACAGCCCTGCTACATCAGCTCTTCAAAGCAGTAGTTGCCCGCGGCGATGGTGTCCTCGGGACACAGGTCCTCTCCAAGATACTGGAAGACCTTGCGAGACACGATCTCTCAAAAACTCTGTCAGGCGCCGAGAAATCTTAGGTAATTCTCATAGACAATCCTGACGACCTCCTCGGGCCTCAGGTTCTTGGACTCCGCGATAACCTCGATCAAAGATGGGAGATTGCGGGGGCTCAGGCTTAATCCTCTATAATTGTATGGGCCGTCGCTCTCTGTCAAGAGGATCTCGGAGTCAGCGCTCCTCAGGACCTGCATGTGTCTGGGCTGAATTCTGACGGCGGGATTGATCGAGATGAAGTAGTCTGAGTCTTTAATCTCTCTTAGGAGCTCGACTGGGCCAGTGTACCAGTGAAAGAGCACTGCCCTTACTCCCAGTCTCTTGCTTGTCTTTATGACTGAGTCCCATCCGCCTAGTGCGTGGACGTTCAGGGGGAGGTTGAACTCTACGGCAACCCTGCACATCTCCTCAAATATCTCAAGCTGCTCCTTCAGCGGTGCCCTCGCGAAACGGACATCCACCCCCACCTCTCCTAACCCCACAGGGTGTCTATCCGCGATAAGCTCCCTAATCTCCTTCAGCCTCACCGGCCCCTGTCTGAGGTTCCACGGGTGCACCCCTACAAATGGGTCTATGTTTTTGAACTTGTCAGCGAGTATGAGAGTCTTTTCAGAAGACTCGAAATCCATTGCGACGCCCGCTATCCTAATTTTCCCGAAACTCTTGATCTCTTCGGGCTCGTACTCTGCTATGTGGCAGTGGGCGTCGATAAGCGTGATGTCGCTCATCGCGCCTTGACCCCTATCTCCTTAATTTTAACCTCGCGGAGACAGGCGGAGATGAGGCCCCTGAAGACTGGCTCAGGTTTGCCTGGCCTCGATTTAAACTCAGGATGATACTGAGTCGCGATAAAGTATCTCCTGTTCGGCAGCTCGATTATCTCTACGCGTCTTAAGTCTGGTGAGAGGCCCGAGAAGACCAGTCCTCCACCCTTTAAAGAGTCGTGATAGTTTGGATTGACCTCGAACCTGTGTCTATGTCTCTGATATATCTGTTCTGATTGGTAGAGCCGGTAAGCCAGAGTATTTTGTTGTATTATGACGGGGAGGGAGCCGAGGCGCATAGTTCCGCCCTTCTCCTCAACTCCCACCTGCTCGGGCATGAGGTCTATCACCGGGTGAGGTGTCTCGGGGTCGTGCTCAGTCGAGTTGGCATTCTCAAGCCCCAAGACGTTTCGGGCGAACTCGACAACCGCCATCTGAAGCCCGAAGCAGAGCCCCAAGAATGGTTTGTCCTGAGTCCTCGCATAGTTTATAGCCATGATCTTCCCTTCCGCCCCTCTTCTCCCAAATCCGCCGGGTACAAGAACACCATCAGCCTCCTTCAATTTCGAGTACTCGGACGCGTCCCCCTGCTCCAGCTTCTCGGTATCCACCCAAAAGATCTTCAACTGAGCTCCCTCGAAGGCCGCAGCGTGTTTCAGGGCCTCCTTGATGCTGATGTATGAGTCGGTCAGGGCGGTGTATTTTCCACAGACCGCGACCTTGACCAGCGGGCCACTGGTCTTAAAAGTCCTGACTATCTCGCCCCACTCCGCTAGGCCCATTCCATCATTTCTTAGGCGGAGATGTTTGGCTATGTAGTCTCCGAGCCCTTGGCCCTCCAAGATTAGGGGGACCTCGTAGATCACGTCCGTGTCATAGGAGCAGAAGACTGCTTCTTTGGGGAGCGTTCCGAAGAGAGCTATCTTCCGTCTCGTGGGCTCGTCGATAATCCTCTCGCTCCGTGCTACGATTATGTCGGGCTGGATTCCGGTTCTCCTCAGCTCGTTGACGCTGTGCTGGAGAGCCTTGGTCTTAAACTCGCCCGTCGCCTTGAGATATATGACGAGAGAGACGTGGACAAAGAGCGTCTCTTCCTCGAGCTTCATCTGCCTCGCCGCCTCGTAGAAGGGCTGCCCCTCGATGTCCCCCACCGTACCTCCTATCTCGACGATAACTATGTCGGCCTTCCTCCTCTCGGCCACCACCCTTATTCTACGCTTAATCTCATCGGTCACATGTGTAACGATCTGGACACATTGGCCAAGATACTCCCCAGCCCTCTCCCTTCTAATCACCTCCTGGAAAACCTGACCCGTAGTTAAGTTGTTGAGCTTGCTCATCGGAATATCCATGAACCTCTCATACCAGCCGAGGTCGAGGTCAGTCTCTCCCCCGTCATCCGTTACGAAGACTTCGCCGTGGCTATAGGGGTTCAGAGTCCCGGCGTCCACGTTTACGTAAGGGTCGATCTTCAGAAAATCCACACTATAGCCCCTTGACTGAAGAATCTTCCCGATGGATGCTGCGACTGTCCCCTTCCCTACGGAGGAGACGACGCCACCAGTTACGAAAATGTATTTCGGCACATCAAAAATAGATTGGGCGAGTATTATAGTCTTTCTCCAACCTCTGCGAGAAGCATAATCCCTGAGTGAAGCCGCGCTACTATTCCTCGATATAGATGTCTTCACCTTCAACGACTACTCGATAAGTCTTCAAGGCGGAGATGGTCTCGGGGGGCTCACCGTCAGGCCCCTCAACCACGGCTCCATCTGAGAGTTTGAATTTAGCTCCGTGGAGAGGGCAGGTAACGATCTCCCCACTCATTATTCCGAGGCTCAAGTCCCCCTCCTCGTGAGTACACTTCACATCAGTCACATATACCCGTCCCCCAACTTTAGCCACGAGAAGCTCCTTTTTCCTAACGTCCACCCTAATCATCCCTCCCTCTGGAATCTCCCTGAGCCCGCAAACCCTCACGCGCACAAAAAACGGCCTGCATAGGCTATACTAAAACCTATAACCTCGACCTGGAACCTCCCGCTAAAGTGGAGGCGGGAGAAAGTCGAGCTCCGGCCTCTTCTCTTCCTCCTCCTTTAGCTGCACGACGAGCTCGTGCGCCCTTTTCAGGATTGAGTAGTTTCTATGGGGGAGAACTGCTATGATCCGGTCGATATCTCTGGCAGAGGTCTTCAGAGCCACCGCTTTACAGGGGAGCTGGCTTCCAGCCAAGTCGGCGTTTCGAGCCTTTAAGATGTAGCTGAAGACTCCGCCCACGCTCTTCTTTCCCTCAACAATCAAGTTACCCTCAGGTGTCTCACGAATCGTCTCAATGAAGAGCTCAATCTTGCCGGCGTCGGGGAGTGTTGAGGATGGCTTAACCTCGTAGGCAGCGGTTATGGTTCTCCCATGCTGACCGGGGAGCCTCTCAAGCTTGCAGGAGATTTTGGAGCCTATCTCGAGCCAGTCAGGAGGGTCGTGAAGAACGGCGTCAATTACCTCGCCTAAGAGGGTGGAGATAGAGATCTCTATAATGAGCGCCTTTCCTGCGCGCCTCGGCCTAATTCCTGAGATGTAGCCGTGGACCTCCTCCATGGATTATACCTGAATATACGGGGCTCTGAAGAGTTTAATAAGTTATCAGGGAACAGTTTTTGGAGATTGCCTCGATACTCATCGCGTATCAACTTGAATAGGCTGGCTGATGCCAAGAGCCCCTATCTCAGGTCTCACGCAGACGACCCGGTAGACTGGTATGCCTGGGGGGAGGAGGCTTTCAAGAAGGCTAGAGAAGAGGATAAGCCCATACTGCTCAGTGTGGGATACTCCTCTTGCCACTGGTGCCATGTAATGCAGAGAGAGTCCTTCAAGAACCCTGCGATAGCTGACATAATAAACAATAATTTCGTCCCGGTGAAGGTGGACAGGGAGGAGAGACCTGATGTCGACTCAATCTACATGAGGGCTGTTATTTTGATGACAGGGCAGGGTGGCTGGCCGCTCACGGTCTTCCTTACACCAGACCTAAAACCCTTCTTCGGGGGCACATACTTTCCGCCAGAGCCGAGGCACGGCCTCCCCAGCTTCAAGCAGGTCCTACTCGCGGTGAGGGATGCTTGGGCGAGGCGGAGGGAAGAGGTCCTCAATAGTGGCAGTACCCTTTTTGAAATGGTGGCTGGCTCACTCAGCATCGGCGGCGGGGCTGAGGCCGAGATTGACAGGGATGTGATGAGTGCGGCTTATGAGCAGCTGGTCCTTCTCTTTGACGAGGAGTTTGGGGGTCTGAAGGGAGCCCCTAAGTTCCCTATGCCTGTAAACTATCTTTTCCTTCTCAGATACTGGAGACTGAGCCGCGAGGGCTGGGCGCTCCGGATGGTAGAGAAGACCTTGAAGGCCATGTTTCTCGGAGGAGTATACGACCACGCTGGGGGAGGATTTCACAGATACTCGGTCGATAAGGCCTGGTTCATTCCTCATTTCGAGAAGATGCTCTACGACAATGCCCTCCTAATCAAGCTATACGCAGAGGCATGGGTCGCCTCCAGAAATCCTCTCTTCAAGTTTGTCGCGAAAGACACCTCCAACTGGCTCCTATCCGAGCTCGCATCTCCCCGAGGAGGGTTCTATTCTTCGCTTGACGCTGAGAGCGGCGGTGTCGAGGGAGGATACTATCTCTACAGCTGGAGAGAGGTCGTGGACGCCTTAGGCGAGGAGACGGCGAGGATGCTTGGCTGCACAGAGAGCGGTAACCTTGGAGATGGCTTGAACCTGGTCAGGCTTCCGGAGGAGCTGGAGAGGATCTCGAGACACTTGGGTATGAGTATCGAGGAGGCCCTTAAACACATTAAAAATAGGCTCCTCCAAGCAAGGGAGAAAAAGGAGAGGCCTGCTGTCGACGAAAAGATAATAGTCTCGTGGAACGGGCTCGCCATCAGCTCCCTCTCATACGCGGGGGCCGTCTTCTCGGAGCGCTCCTTTGTGGAGGCAGCAACTCAGGCCGCCGACTTCATTCTAGACAACCTGTACTCGGGAGGTGTGTTGAGGAGGTATTGGCTGGACGCGCCTTCTGAGGCTGGAGGTCTTCTCGAGGACTACGCCCTTCTCGGATGCGGCCTCTTAGATCTTTACCAGTGGACGGGCGCGCCGAGGTATCTTGAAGCGGCTGCCAGCCTCGCAGGAGATATTCTTGAGAAGTTCCAGTCGAGTGAGGGTGGATTCTACGATGCTCCTCCTGAGCATGACACGCCCATCAGGCCATTTACGGTCGAGGACCACGCATATCCGAGCGGATACTCGGCCACGATACTGCTCCTATCTCAGCTATACCTCTTGACGGGTGAGACTCCGTATGAGAACGCGGCAAGGAAGGCGCTCAAGAGAATTTGGGGAAGAATCGTTGATGACCCCTTAGGCCGTCTCGCCGCGGTCTCCGCTGTGCCCTATCTTTTGGGCTCTGGTGCGCAGCTGGTTGTTACCGCTGAGGGGGAGTTTTGGCGCGAGATAGGCGGATTCGTCTCTAGGTTCTATGAGCCATATATGGTTGTCTCGGGGGGTAAGTCGGAGCTGGTCAGCGGCCTCTGGGAGGGGAAGAGTGCAGTTGAGGGGAAGCCTACTTACTACCTATGTAAGGGGTTCAAGTGTTTACTTCCTACAACAAGTCTTGACGAGCTGGAGAAAATGCTGAGCAACACATCTTAGTCGACGACTCTGTCAAACCTCTTCATGACATATGGCATCATCTCGATGACGTCTGTAGGCAGTATGTGAAGCCCGAGCTTCTGCTCAGCCATCTCCCCGCAGAGGCCGTTGATGTATGCGGCCGCCGCGGCGGACTCAAGCGCTCCGACCTTCTTAGCCCTTAGACCTGCTGTGAGGCCTGTGAGGACATCCCCCGTCCCCCCGACCGTCATCGCGGAAGACCCAGTCCTGTTTACCAAGACTCTCTCGCCGTTAGAGATTATGTCGAGCTGGCCCTTCAGGAGGATGGTTACCCTGTGTTCTCCGGCCTCGGAGCGAGCGGCCTCACACCTCTCCTCCAACCCTCCCTTAACAGGCCTGTTGAAGACCCTCGCGAATTCTCCGGCATGCGGAGTCAAGACCACGTCCTCGCCGCTCACAGCCTCGAGTATGTAGGGCTGGAGCGCAGACGCGTCTAAGACCAGTTTGACACCCTTATCGATCAGGCCCTCTATCAGCTTTATCAGCGCCGACTCCTTCGAGACAGAGAGGCCGGGTCCTATGGCCGCTGCATCGACCTGTGGCGTGTTTTGAATTATCTGTTCAGAGACGCGGGGGGTCAGCTTAACCTCAGAGAGGGGGTAAACTATGAGCGAGGGTGAGAGGGCTCTGATCGGGGAGGCAATTTTCTCGGGGACAAACAGGTAGACCAAGTCCACACCAGACCTCATAGCCGCCATCGCCGAGAGATAAGGTGCCCCATGATAGAGACGGCTCCCCCCGACGACCATCACCACCCCGTTCTCGCCCTTTCTCGACCCTGCCCTTCTCGGAGGAATAACAGAAGCCACCCACTCTTCACTCACGACCTCAGCCCCAGACATCTCTGCATAATTCTCTCCGAGAATAGATAACCGTGTCCCCGCCAGCTCGGTATCGTTTAAATACCGAGCCCGCAAAATAAACGGCGAGAAGCGAGTATAGGTGGAATAAGTTGGCTGCACCCGCTGTTGCAACCAAGTATGTGATAGAGGCAAGGATTGAGATCGACGGCGTCGTCGACAGAAACGACGTCATAGGGGCTACCTTCGGTCAGACTGAAGGCATCTTCAGCTCTGAGCTCGATCTCAGAGAGCTGCAGAGAACTGGGAGGATAGGGAGGATAGATGTCTCGCTCCAGGCGCAGGGGAACAGGACGATAGGAAAGCTAATCATACCGAGTGGGATGGACAAGTTCTACACGGCCCTTGTAGCCGCCATGGTCGAGTCTCTTGACAGGGTGGGCCCCTACCAAGCGAAAGTGACGATTGAGAAGATCGAAGACCTGAGGGCGGAGAAGAGGAAGAAGATTGTCGAGAGGGCTAGGGCCATTCTCTACGAGTGGGAGAAAAAGAAGAGACCCGAGGAGGACGAGATAATGAAGGAGCTTGAGGAATCGATCATGAAGGCAAAGGTCATAGAGATTGGGCCCGAGAAGGTGGAGGCCGGCCCAGATGCCCTTCAATCTGAGGAGGTGATACTTGTTGAGGGGAGGGCCGACGTAATCAACCTCATGAGATACGGTTACAGGAACGTAATCGCGGTCGGCGGCATAAAGGTGCCCCACACACTCAACGAATTGCTGGAGAAGAAGAAGCGCGTGGTCGCGTTCGTGGATGGCGACAAGGGCGGAGACATGGTTTTGAGGGAGATAGCACAATCAATCAAGATCGACCTAGTAGCACGAGCCCCCTATGGTAAGGAGGTCGAGGAGCTCAACGCCAAAGAGATCGAGGATGCGCTGAGGCAGGCTCAGCCTCTGAGTGAGGCCGTGAGGCGCGCGAGGGTAGAGCAGGTTCACGTAGCTGAGACCGTGCCTGCTGAGGCGTTTGACAAGCTGTCACAGTATGTTAGTGAGATTGAGGGCACACTTATGGCCGTGGCTTTTGATGAAGGTCTCAACGAGCTTTGGCGGAGACCTGTCAGCGAGCTCGCCCAACAGCTCTCAGACACGAAAGGCTACAAGTTTATTCTCTTCGACGGCGTGGTCACTCAGAGGCTCATAGATATTACGTCGGCGAGCGGGGAGGAGGTTTATCTCATAGGTGTGAGGCTGGGAGACAACCTCTCGTTTAAGCCTGGAGTCAAAGTCCTGACCATGGAGAGGCTGAAACACCACTAAAACATGCCCATTTTTTCTTAGTCCCTTTTACTTAAGCATACGATGCCTCCGAACGACCTGAGCTTATCGGCGGCCTCCGAGCTGGAGAGTATGATTCGCAAATCTATCAACCCCTTCTCAGCCATTGACAGTACCTCGTTAACCGTGCTGTTCTCCAAGTTCTGCCAGAGAAATTCCTCCTCAGCTAGGACCAGCTGACAACGTTTTTTCCTACACGCCTCCGCCACCTCCTCTAATCCCATGTATACCTTCTCCGGGCTTCTTACGATGGCTGTGAGGGCACTTTCCACAAGTATGGCGTCTGCGAGGGGCTTCAGCTCCTCTCCCAGGGCCCCGCGCCTCAGAGCCTCCCTCAGCCCGTCCATGCCGCCTATGTTAGTCGTTATTCTCCTCTTGACGAGGCCGTGTAACCCTATGTCTCGGCGTCTTATCTCCCTGCCCAGCTCATCGACATGAACATCGATTCCGAGCAGAGCTATCTTGACGCGTTCTTCTCTCGCGAGCTCTTTCAACAGCTGAACCAGCTCGTCGAATACCTCCTCCTGCTCACCCTCCACCCTTAGTCCAACCCTCTTCGAGGCTGGGCTTCTCCGCCAGCTCTTCAAGAGCCTCACGCCCTCGCCGCTTATAAGCGCTACAGCCAGCTCCTCGTCATCTACGGAGACAGCAACAATTTTCTGCTCAATCTCTCTCCCACCATCCTCGACCAGTTTTAGAAAGAAGGGGAGCTTCTCGCGGCTCTCAATCTCTATGACATCGCCCCTACCCACCTGGATGGTGTGGTACTTCTTCAAGATATCCAGGTCCTTCTCGGCGAAGATAATCCTCCCCTGAAACCTCACCCGCTTCATGAGGGGGTCTGCGGATTTCTTCTCGACTGAGAGCCCGATTTTGAGGCTTACGCGTTCGCTGTCTACCGCGCCCGTAGCCCTCTCCTTCTTCACCTCCCTCGTGGTTTCCTGGAAAACTACATCGTCTTTCCCCACCAGCCTGTATAGGTTGATGAGGTCAATGTTATTCGTGATTGCAAGACGCAGCCATCCCCTTTTCTTATCGACGGCCAGGAGCCTCATCTGCTCATCCTCCTCTTCAGCCAAGGATTTTCGTCTATGAGTGAGGCCAGAACGCTGGAGAAACTCTCCCCCTCGCTCAGCACTAATTTCCTGAAGACTCCGGTCTTTCCGTGAAGCCTCCTCCTCTTCAGGACGCTGATGCGGCTTCTAAGGTCGCGCGGGTCGACGCCTATGAGTCTAGCCGCGGCCTCCGGCTCCCTGTCTGCTGGAAATTCCGAGTGGCCCTCGGGTGTGGGGATTATAGCTTTTAGCTCCTTGTTCATGCCCGGCGTCCTCTTCTTCTCCAAGACATCTTCCAACGTGAGTTTCCCGGCTATCTCGTAGAAGACCCATTCCTGCCTGAGCATCTCGAGAAGTGGGAAAGATATGGTCGTGTAGTCGTCAATGTAAATGTATGCTTTGGGGACGTAACCCGGTGTTGCCTGGACCATCTCCCTTCTAACCCATCCACCAGCCTCACGCTCGACAAGCGCCTCTACAAGGATGGGGTTGACCGGCCGAGGTATGAATACCTCGACATCGCTGAGCGGGTGAACATCGCCCCTCGCGACGCTTCCATAGGTTATGGAGTCGATTCCCGCTCGGGAGATGATTACCATAAGCCTGAGGGCTATCTCCCTCTTCTGCCACAGAATTCTCCACCTCTCCTCATCGTAGACAACACTCAAGTATAGCTCCCCGGCCGCGTATCTGGAGGGCTCCACTCTGGTAGATTCTCGCTCTAACCGTTATATAGTCATGGCGGGATGCCTGCACAGAGAATGGCTAACGTGAGATATCACGTCTACGTCTCAGGCCTCGTACAGGGAGTCTTCTACAGGCAGAACACCAAGAGGGTGGCCGACTCTCTTGGGCTGACGGGCTGGGTGAGGAATCTTCCGGATGGAAGGGTTGAGGCGGTTATCGAGGGGCCTGAAGAGAAGGTTCAGGAGCTGGTGAGGTGGATGGAGAGGGGGCCGCGCCTAGCCCGTGTAGAGAGGGTGGATGTTAGGAAGGAGGCGTATAGTGGGGAGTTTATAGGGTTTAGTATCCTGGGTTAGCGCTATGCCAGGAGGGAGAGGCTGTCCAGCAGCTCGGTGGGGGTGAGGCCCTGCTCAATACCCGCGGCTAAACCTACCAGCCGGGAAACCTCCTCCTCCAAGAGCAGAACCACGGCCACCGAGAGTGAGGGCTCATCATAAGGTCTCAAGAAGCTGCGGGAGGCCCTTAAGAGTAGCATGGCGTGATAACCTGTCTGGAGAGCGTTGACCAGACCTGTCAGAGTGCCTGTCTCGGAGATAGTTGGGAGCGAGCCCTTTGGCAATACTGATAGGGCCCTCTTCACCTCCTCAACGTCCTTTGCCTCTATGGTCGTCGAAATGATGGGCATGATGGAGGGGTCAATAAAGCCCTCTACGAGTTGCTGTATCTTTCTCTCTTGGAGGCCCCAGATTTTCGCCCTGAGGATTGAGGTGAGAATGAAGCCGAGGTATAGTGGTTCTATGAGGTGTGATAGGCTTGGCCTCCATCTTCTCGGCGTCTTCTTAAGACCTTCCCTCAGCCTCAGCAGGACCCACCTGTCTATCTCCAGCTCAAGAGCCAAGGGCTCGGTCGCCTCGGCAAAAATGAGGGGCACTGAGTCGTCCCCCGCGAAAGTACTCAGAACGCCTAGTGCTTCCTTAACGTTTTCAGCGGCCAGCAGCCTCGCGATAACGTCTCGGATGCCCAGCAGCTCCTCGGCATAGGGGTCGACGAGTCTAGCCAGGTCCTCACCCCTAATCCCCGCGTGAAGTCCCCGCAAAATCGTCTTGAAGTCCCTGGCGACGTGTCTTGAGAACAGCGCGACTAAGACCCTGTTTTTCTTGTAGCCGTTCATCAGCCTGTAATGTGTCTTTACCAGTCTCCTTCTGAGCGCGTGCTCCACTTTTAGGGCATTTATGGGTTGTGTGAGAGCCTGCATCTCTTGCGAGTATGGTGTGGCCTTGAGAGCGTCCACGAACTCGGAAAGACTCTTCGAAGAGGCTAGCTCCCGTATGAAGGATTTGGGGAGAACCATACCCTTCCAGGCGTAGGCCTTTGCGAGGAAGTAAGGATGCAAGTCCCAGCTCACCCGCGGGGTAGGAGGCTGTCCAGAACCAACTTGACAAGCTCCTCCTCCTTCTCTGAGAGCCTCCTCCTAACCTCCTCAGCCTTTCTGCGGTACTCCTTCCTAACCTCCTCGGCCTCACCCTCAGCCAGCCTAATAGCCTCGTTCAAGACTCTTGCGCGTTCCTCCTCGTATATCTTGGAGAGACGCGCTCTCGCCTCGGCTATGGACGCGTCAACCTTTGCTCTGACAGCCTGCCTGGCTTGAGCTATCTTCTCCTCGACCTCTCTTAACCCCTCTTCAAACTCCTTAACCACTCTCTGAACTCTTTCAGTGTCCTCCAATCTCAAACACTCTTCATTCGAACCTCTCTTTTAACTCTTAGCCGCACCGAAACCTTAGCTGGAAAAGGGGGGCCCGGCTGCCTCCGGCCTTCAAGGGAGCGAGAGAACAGGTTTAATATCTGGCACACTCCCACTTATCCAGGGAGGCTCATGGAGTACGTTTACGCGGCTCTCCTGCTACATAGGCTTGGCAAAAAAATCGACGAGGAGAACATCTCTAGCGTAATCAGGGCGGCTGGTGGTGAGGTTGACGAGGTTAGGGTGAAAGCACTTGTTGCCGCGCTTCAGGGAATAAACATAGACGAGGCGATTAAGTCCGCCAGCTTTACCGCTCCAGTGGCTGCTGCTCCGCAGCCGGCTGCTCAGGAGGCTCCGAAGGAGAAGGTGGAGGCCAAGAAGGAGGAGGTTGAGGAGAAGAAGGAAGAGGAGGCCCTCGCAGGTCTGAGCGCCCTCTTCGGTTAGCCGAGCCGATGGCTATATACCTCGGATAGCGTTAGTCTTTTTGGATGGAGGCTTGGAATTCGGCGAGGAGCATTACAGTATAGGCTTCTTCAGTAGGGAGGGGTATAGGAGGCTCCGATGCCGCTCCTGTGGAAAATACTTCTGGTCTCTGACTGAGAGGGAGACCTGTGGAGAGGCTCCCTGCGAGCCTTACACCTTCATAGGCTCTCCGCCCACGAGGAGGCCGTACTCCGTCCCAGAGATGAGGGAGGCTTTTCTCAGCTTCTTCGAGAGTAAAGATCACAGAAGAGTCGCACCTTACCCCGTCGTCCCCCGCTGGAGAAAGGACCTTTACCTCGTCTCAGCGAGCATAGTCGATTTTCAGCCCCACGTAACGTCGGGTGCCTCGGAGCCTCCGGCCAACCCGCTCGTCGTCAGCCAGCCTTGCATCAGGATGGTTGATATCGAAAAGGTCGGCCCAACTCTAGGTCGGCACCTCACTATTTTCGAGATGGGTGGCGCGCACGCATTCAACTTCCCGGGCAGGGACGTTTACTGGAAGGACAGGACGGTCGAGCTCTGCCTAGAGTTCATGGAGGGGTTGGGGCTGAGGGCGGAGGAGATTGTCTTCAAGGAGGGTATCTGGGCTGGCGGAGGAAACGCTGGACCTTGTTACGAGGTTATTCACAGCGGCCTCGAGGTAGCGACGCTCGTCTTTATGAGCTACAGGGTCTTAAACGACACTCTCGAGGAGCTGCCAGTAAGAACAGTAGACACGGGATATGGGGTTGAGAGGTATGCCTGGCTCTCTCAAGGAACACCCTCTGCCTTCCAAGTGATTTACTCCAGCATCATGGACAAGGTTTCGAGCATCATCGAGATACCCGAGCTCGACTCAGAGGCCTTTGCGAGATATGCGCGCTACTCCGCGTGGATTCAGCCTAGCCCGGGATTTGGCCCGAGAGAAGCCAGGCACCAGGCCGCGAAGCTGGCAGGAGTGAACCTCGACTATATACTGCCTGCGTTGGAAAGGCTTGAACAGGTCTACAAGCTCTTAGACCATACAAAATCCATAGCCTTCATACTGGCCGACGGAGTAGTGCCATCCAACTCAAAAGTCGGATACCTGGCCAGGCTGCTACTCCGGAAGTCTCAGAGGATACTGGAGATCATGGGTAGGGGAGACGCCCTTCCCGAGCTGGTGTCGCTGCAGGTGGAGATTTGGGGGAGGGACTTCCCAAGGCTCAGAGAGATGAGGGAAGAGATTCTGGAGCTTGCGAGTCACGAGGTCAGGAGGTTCAAGGAGTCGGTTAGCCGCGGATTGTCACAGCTCGAGCGGGAGCTCTCTGAGATGAAGAGGAGCAATAAGCCCCTCACAAGCGAAAGCGTAGCTCGAATCTACGAAGAGAGAGGGCTGACCCCCGACCTAGTGATCTCTAAAGCGCGAGCCATGGAGCTCGAGACTCCGAGCATCGAGGAGGTTGAGGAGCTCATGATCAGCCGCCACATCGAGGCGTCAAGGGAGAGGGGGGAGGAGAACTGGGTTGCCGGCGCTCTCCAGGTGGCCGGGGGGCTACCAAAGACCGAGAAGCTTTACTATGAGGACCCTTACGCCTCGAGCTTTGAGGCCAAGGTTCTCGCCTCGAGCAACGGCCTAGTGGTCCTGAATAGAACGCTGTTTTATCCAGAGGGCGGTGGACAGGTAGGTGATACAGGAGTCTTGAGGTGGAGTCGAGGGGAGGCGCGCGTCACGGACACCCAAATCTTAGACGGAGTGATTATTCATTTCGTCGGTGGCGAGGCGCCCCCCGTGGGCGAAACTGTCCAGGGCCAAGTCGACATAGAGCGCCGTCTAAACATCATGAGGCACCACACCGCGACCCACATCCTAATCGGCTCAGTCAGAAGGGCTCTGGGGAGACATGCCTGGCAGATGGGAGCGAAGAAGGAGGCCGAGGCGGCACGTTTAGACGTCAGTCATCACAAGCCGCTGACTCAAGAGGATGTAGAGAGGATCGAGAGGCTGGCTAACGAGGTGGTAGCAAGGAGGCTGCCCGTCAAAGTTATGTGGCTGCCCCGAAGCACCGCGGAAGAGAGATACGGCTTCACACTCTACCAAGGCGGCGAGGCTCCTCTGGGAGAGGTCAGGGTCGTCGAGATCCCCGGATGGGACGCTGAGGCCTGCGGCGGCACCCACTGCGCCAACACAGCCGAGGTAGGCCTCATCAAGATACTTAAGGTCGAGAGGATTCAGGACGGCGTCGTCAGGCTCGTCTTCGCAGCAGGTGCCGCGGCACACAAACAGATATCCGAGACAATAACTCAGCTCCAGAGGAGAGTGGAGCTGGTTGAGAGGGCGCTGAGACAGCTCAAGCTGGGATACTCAAAACTCATTGAGGGCTATCAGGAGTCCGTTCTCAGAGAGTTTGAGAAGCTTGAACGAGAGCAGCCAGACCGGTTTAAGAGCCTTGAGACCGCGGTGGCGGGCATGGCTGCAAAAATCTGGAGCTTCTCCAAGAGTTATCAGAAAGAGGAGATGATAGGGAACGTGCGCCTAATCTTCGACTTCCGCCCAGTCGTTGACGACGCCTACTTCGCAGCGCTGGCAAGCGAGGCGGTAAGACACAACGCCCCGGCCGCATCACTGGTAGTCGGGAGGTCGAAGACCGGCATCGTCGCCGCGGTGGGGTTGAACCGGCACCTTTCAAGGCTTGGACTGACTCCCAAGCTAGCCGCAGAGAGGTTGGGAGCGAGCAGTCTGAGAGTCGTTAACGAGGAGGTGGCTGTCTTCGAGACTTCTGCACGGGATCCTAGAGAGATTTACGGGGAGTTTAGGCGGCTGCTCGAGAGTCTATAGCCTTTTGAAGGGCCGCTGCCTGCGACGCTGCTCGCGCAAGAAGCTCGCTCACGTTCTCGGGTATCGGATATCCGGCTGCTAGGGAAAGTGCGCGCGCTGAGAAGTGGGCCTTGACGAGGATGGGCACAATCGTCTCGGGAGTAGCGTATCCTATCTCCGCCGCCAGAGCCAGAGATAGTGAGTGGGCGTCGGACAACATCTTCCTAGTACCCTCCAAGTCGATCTGAAGCTGATCAGCCGTGATCACTGATTCCCGGTCGAACGTTAAGAGGAGAGACACGGTCCTGTATACTGCCCCGATCTCGAGTTTGGCGAGGAGTGAGGCGAGGGGTGGTTGAATCGTGTCACCCTTTTTAGCCACGGTTGTCTCCCTAGCAATCCAGATGGTCCCGCCCTCTATTCTGGTGGGAATCTTCATCTTGCCGAACTCGGAGAGAATCGGGCCGGGCTGCAGCCCCGTGTTGATCGGTGGTATAACAACGTCTATCTCTGCTACCTCGTTGGGCCGGGGAGGGGCTAAGACCCGGCTCTTATCCAGCTCCAACTTGAGGAGGAACGGGTTCATGTTCGTGAATATCAGTGCCATGGGTCGCCTGTGCCCCTCAAGATATTCGGCGATCTTTTCTCGACCTGCCTGTCTGGCCGCCTTAACAATCAGGGTCTTCTTAGCCACCGTTATGATTACCTGCCCCCTTAGCTTGTGTCTGAAGAGGTGGATTAAGTCTGCAGAGGACTTGAAGAGGTCCACAACGCCCACCACCCTATACCCCTTAAAGAGCTCCACCAGCTCCGCGATACGCTTAGCCTTGATCTCCCTTGCCTTCAGAATTAAACCAGCGGTAGCCATGACTTTGGATTAATCAGTCCGAGCCAACTATTTAAATTGCATCCAGGCGCCTCCTCAACTCGGAAAGTGGGAGACATAGAGGCTCTCCGGAGACGGGTTCACGTCATCCTTAACAGCATGCCCGAGCTGGGAGAATTCTGTGACCGATGCCTAAATACGATGCGCTGGGGCGGAAGCGTCGTTCTCATGGTCGTCGACGCCGCCCTGACATCCAGCGGCCTAAACTACTTCACTGCGGTTGTTCCCAAGATCATGCAATTCTCGGAGAGGTTTGTGGAAAAAGGGGTCTACGACTCTCTCATCAAACTAAGCAGGCTAGACATAGGCTCTGCTCTCCCCCTTCTCAGAAACGAGAGGTGCTGGAGAGTAGCCAGAGAAGTGGCAGCCTCTCTCAAATGCTTCGGAGAGGAAGACCGGGAGGCCCTGAGAAACTGGGCCGCGCTCTCAGACCTTGAGAAGTGGAGGCTCGACCCCGTCGGCTCGCTGAAAGGTGTGGGGCTGGTAACCTACCAGTATCTGAGGATGATGGGTGGCGTCGACACAGTCATGCCTGACAGAGTGGTGAAGCGGGTGATGAACAGGCTTCTAGCTGAGGCCGGATTCCAACCAGTCTGGAGAGACCTCGACTTCATCAAGACCGTATCCAAAGTCGCTGCAGAGATGGGTGTGAGGCCGGTTGAGCTATGCTGGATGACCTGGCTACACGAAGGCGAAAGCACCAAGCTTCGCTCAAAAGCCACACCCTCCATCCTGCTCAAGATATAAGCCACACTCGCCCCTCTCCTCACATAACGAGACTAAACATATAAACAGCCCATCCTTTTTAAACCCAGATGTCCGCAGCGTTGGAGCTGGATAAAGGCATTCGCGAGGCGCTCAATAAGAGGGTGGAGAGGGGGTTTAAGCAGTCTGTGGAGCTCGTGATAAATCTTAGGGACATTGACGTGAGCAAGCCTGAGAAGCGTTTCAGCGAGGTCGTGGAGCTTCCTCACGGGCTGGGTGGCGCGGCTAATAGGATAGCCGTGGTGGCGACGGGCGAGCTAGCACTAAGGGCAACTAGGTCGCCGAGTGTGGACAGGGTCTTCGAGAGGCAGGAGATCGAGGCGCTTATCGGGAATAAGAAGGCTGCCAAGAAGCTCGTCAGACAATACGACTTTTTCCTCGTCGAGCCTCAGCTGGTGCCTGTGGTGGCGAGGGCTCTCGGCGCTGCTTTGGGCGGCGTAGGTAAGGCGCCAACACCTATACCGGCGAACGTGGACATTAACGAAATCGCGGCAAGATATAAGAGGAGTGTCGTGGCAAGGGTGAGGAAGGTTCCTCAAGTGATGTGCGTTGTAGGGACAGAGGACATGGGCGCTGGGCAGCTGTTGGAGAACGCTAGAGCAGTGATTGAGAGGGTTGTCTCGAAGCTGGAGAACGGGTGGGGAAATGTTAAGTCGGTGGTCTTGAAGCTGAGTATGAGCCCGCCTGTGGAGATTAGGCCTGAGAGGCGGAGATAGACTCAGAGAACAGCTCGTCGTACTCCCCACTCATTAGCTCACGGATGAAATCTTTCGGATTCTTACCATCTATGGTGACGCCCATGCTTACGCAGGTCCCGGCCACGGTAAGAGCCGCGGCCTTCAGACTCTTCGACCTAAGCTGAGACATCTTCAGCTTCGTTATCTTTAAGAGGCTCTCCAGCGATAAGTCCCCTACAGCGTCCTTCCCCGCAGCCCCGGACCCCTTCTCAATCCCCAGCTCCCTGGCTATCAGGGCGACCGTGCTGGGAAGGCCGACCTCGACGGTAAACTGCTTAGTCTCCGCGTCCACCCTGACGATGACAGTTACAGGCATCCCCCTGAACTCTGCTGTCTTCCGATTGATCTCCTCGATGAGTTGAAGGACGTTTATTCCCAGGGGCGTGAGGGCCGGCCCTATTGGCGGGCCAGCGGTAGCTCTGCCACCCTCAACCAAGAACTTGTAGGTTCTCTCAGGCACAATAGCTCCTTAAGCCTCGCCCTCAATAAATACCTGCTACGAGGCCAAGCCAAGAGCCTCTCAAGCCCTTACCTCTGCTGGGCTGGGCGGAGGTGCCGCGCAGGAACTGAGATGGGGAGTGGATAAGTGCTCTCTATGAGCTCGATGGTCACCAAGTTCTTCTGCCTGTCCACGCGTAGGACTTTGCCTGTCACTCCCCTCAGAGGGCCCGCTATAACCTCCACCAGGGCCCCCTCATTGATTGTCTCGATGACTGGCCGCTCAACTATGTGGTCTTTCAACTCATCTATGGTTACAGCTGTTACAGGTTTCGATTTGACGTGCATGACGCCCTGAGTCACAAGCGCAACCTTGTCTTTGTCCACACCCTCTACAAAGACGTACCCCTTAATCATGGGGAGGATGAATATCGAGGAGATCTCGTCTGAAGATTCGTCTATCCTGTTCATCAAGAGTCTCGCGACGTTCTTCTCCTGCCCAACGGTTGTCCTGATCGCGAATATCTGGTATTTCTTCTCCTGCTGGCTCAAAGGGCTCCACCCTGAAATACCAGCATCAGAAACCTAATCAGGAATGAGATGGCTCCAAGGAGAAATATCCCTATGAGGACGATTCTGCCTAAGACTGTGTAGGTCTCCTTGCTCGGCTTCTGGGACACTCTCAACACTACTAGGACCGACTTCGCAAATTGTCTGACTCCCATCTATCGAGTATCTCGCGCCCCCGCCTATATAATGTTTAGTTTAGCTAGAGAATTCCCGAGAGTCTCATGAGGAGGTAGAAGAGTAGGATGACCATGCCTACTGCTACTCCGCTGATGTTTATGTTGCTGCTGCCGGTTTGGAGGTATCGGATAATTTCCACGAGCCTTTGGAATCCCTTAGCGGAGGCGTAGTTTATCCCGTCTATCACCCTCTCCTCCACCCCCCTTCTCAGAGCCGCCGACATCTTGGAGAAGCCGTCAACAAATATGGCCTTATAGATAGAGTCTATGTAGTATCTGTTCTCGACCAATGAGTGTATCGCTCCCAGAATTGGCCCGCTTCTCGCCAATTCTGGACTGACGAGCCGCCTGATGTAGAATAGGTATGCGATTAAGAGGCCGGCGGAGATTATCCCCGCTGAGAGTAAGTAAGTCGTTGCTGGGACTTTGACCTCCTCGTGCAACCCTATGTAGTGGTGGAGCTCAGCCTCGAGGGGCGGTAGGCCTGTCAGTGTTAGGGCTGCGAGGACTATCAGGGGCGCGGTCATGGTTTTCGGTGCCTCGCCGTGGCCATGATGTGTTGGGTTCGTTTTCTGCGCACCTAGGAATATTTTGCTGAGCCATCTGAAGCTATAGATCACCGTGAGAATAGAGGCCGAGGCCACGAGTAGGAGCGGAAGCCAGGCGCCGCTCTCTATAAGGGCGCCGAGCACTATGTCCTTGCTGAAGAATCCGTTAAAGGGCGGAATCCCTGATAGAGACAGAACACCAATCATCGATGTATAGAATGTGATTGGCATGTATCTTCTGAGCCCGCCCATCTCGTCGATATTATTTGTCCCAACAAAGTGTATGACGCACCCAGATGCTAGGAACAAGAGGGCCTTGAAGATGGAGTGGCTGAGGAGGTGAAAGACTCCTCCGAACCAGCCGATAGCGGTGCCGACCCCCAAAGCAGTAAACATGAGCGCGAGCTGACTGATTGTCGAGTAAGCTATCACTCGTTTGATGTCGTTCGTTACTAGGCCCATGCTAGCTGAGAAGAGGGCGGTGAATCCGCCTATCATCGCGATAGTCGTCAGCCAGTCTGAGAGCTGAGCGGGTGTGAAATGCTCGAATGGGACTATCGTGAAGCTGTACCGCGAGACCAGGTAGACTCCCGCCTTCACCATCGTTGCGGCGTGGATGAGCGCGGATACAGGTGTGGGCCCCTCCATGGCGTCCGGCAACCAAACGTGGAGGGGGAACTGGGCCGACTTACCCACCGCCCCCCCAAATGCGAGCAGAAGTATTAGTGTCAGGAACCGCGGGTCGAGAGCCCCCGTCGATAGTCTCTGCTCTGCGATGTGTCTGAGCTCAGTGAACTCGAACGTGTTGAATGTGGCGTATGTGAGCAGAATTGAGGCGAGGAGTAGGATGTCTCCAACCCTTGTTGTTACGAAAGCCTTTATCGCGGCCTCCCTCGCCTCTCTCCTCTGAACGTAGTGGCCTATGAGGGCATAGCTACATATCCCTACTATCTCCCAGCCGATATAGAGTCCGATAAGATTTGAGGATGTGACGAGTAGGACCATCCCGCCTATGAAGAGCGTCATGAAGAAGAAGAATCGCCCAACCCCCTCTTCATGGGCCATGTAGCCAATGGAGTAAACCATGATCAGGGTGCCTATCCCCGTCGCTATCGAGGCCATTATCACGGAAAGAGGGTCAAGCAGAACTCCGAGGCCGATGGAGCCGCCGGGAAGACTAATCCACTCAGCCCTGACGAGGATGGTGTTTCCACCAGATACTCTCGGGATGAATTGGAGCGTGAGAAAGGCGGTAATAGCGACCACGGCTACGGCGAAAATTTCTCCAATGCGCCTCGAGAGACGCATTAGCCCGGGCACCGCGAAGGCCGCAGTCAAAGGTAGCAGCCAGATAAGCCACGCCTCAAGCATCAATAGAAGTTGGCGAGGCGTCTATATTTTAACCCGTTTATTAGTCCGGAGACAGATAAAGGAATGGTGAGCGCTGTGTGGGCTAGCGCTGAAATGAGAGCGGAAGGTACAGATGCCTCTACTGCCTCAAAACCATGGACAGGGTATCTCTTATCTCTTCGACGGTCATCTCGGGAGTCAATATGTATCTGAGGATGTGGTTTCTGTCGGCGACATATATCACAGCGCTGTGGCTAACATAGTAGGTTTCTCCACTCGATGAGACGGCTTCATAATCCTCGGACCTCGCAGCCCCATAGAGGCTCCAAACCCTTCTCAACTCCTCAATATCGCCTGTCAAAGCAATTGTGTCCGGATAGTATCTCGCCACCCACTCCGCAAGCCTCTCAGGAACGTCTCGGACCGGGTCAACCGTGATGAAGATAACGGCGAAGGAGGCACCAGGCCTCGGCAGGGCCTTTAAAGACTCTGAGATCTTCCTCATAGCCAGAGGACAGACATCGGGACAATTGGTGTAGCCGAAGAACAATATCACAGGCCTCCCCCTCACGTTCTCGAGGCTGAAACTTTCATTCCGCTGGTCAACCAGCGTGAAGTCTGGGAGGGGCCTGCCGCCTGAGACAGAGACTAACCCTCTCTCAAGTTGAGTGCCTGTCTGAAAGTATTGTGAAAAGAAAAATGCTAGCCCCGTAAGAATGGTCACGAGTACAGCCAGCTGAATTTTAATTTTCATGAGGGTCTTGGCCGTCTACTTTGGATTGCCGCAGCCGAGATAATGACCCCGATCCCTATGAGAAACGCCAGCAACGCTGTGAGGTCCACCGAGGCTCCTCCGCCGCCTCCAAACATGGAGGCCCTATACACAACCAGCTCGCCCTTCATATATGGGTGGATGCCGCAGATATAGCTGTAGTTGCCTTCCTTAGCTAGGGAGATGGTGTAGCTCTCAGCATTCTTCAAGAGCTCCGAGGCGAAAGTCTCCGGTCCGGAGACCGCGGCCACATTATGTTGCCCCGTGACCTCGCCGGATCCGATGCTCAAGACATCTTCGTTCACCCACGTCACTTTTGACCCCACAGGGATCTTCGCAGCCTTTGGGTAAAAGCTGTTACCGATTATTCTTATCACAACGGTTGTGCCCGGGTAGAATGTTTGGGCTTCCCCTCGTTCTTCTTGAGTGGGCTCGAAAGGCGCGATGACGCGCTTCACCAACCTTGCCTCTGTGGGGGGTGGGCCGTTAGGCAGAACGATGCTCGACCGCTCTTGGTCAACCTTCGACGAGATGTAACCGGCCGCGCCTTTTAATGTCTGTGTACCAAAGGCATGTGTAACGAGTAGGAAGTTCCCCTCGGCGGGAACACGCCACTCAATGACGTAAGAGTCAGTCGGGCCTACAACCACGGTTTGGAGACCTCGCTCAACGTTTCTGGGGTTCCCGCCATGGTAGACATACTCCCAGATGCCGCCAACCGCGTGGAAGCTGGATACAAGGTTTGGCCCCACATTCAGGAAATAAAACCTGACGTAGTCTCCAGGCCGCGCCCTTATCGGGTCTGTCAGATACCTAAAGACTCTTCCGTTGAAAAGCACGTAGACGGGCTTTCCATCGACGAAGTCTTTCCCATTGAGGTAAATCTCGTGTTGGACGAGGAAAACCTTCAGGTCTGGCTCTCTCCCCAGCTCCTCCTCAAGCATGTATTTTACACTCTTGGGCTCAACCACTATCATTCCATACATGCCAGCCATCGTGTGGGTCAATATGCCGTGGCCACCCGGGGCGCAGTGATACATGTAAATGCCAGGGAAGTCTGCCTTGAATAACACCGACTTGGCCTCGCCTGGTGCCACGCTCCCAACGAACATGGATGTCTGCGTGTTCGCCGCATGAATCGATGCTCCGTGAGTGTATTTGCCCTCGTTCTTGATGGTTATCTCAACTACGTCGCCCTCCTCGACATAGATGAGAGGCCCTGGTACAGTTCCGTTGAAGGTCCAAGCCTTGAAGACAACGCCGTCATCTATCAGGACGTCTGTCTCATCGGTTATCAAGAGGAACCTCTTATTCGGCTCTGCTCCTGGTGGCGGGTTGCCGGGCACGTCGGCGTATACTATTGTCGGGGTTGCTGCAGCAGTGTTGATGATGAACGCGTAAAGGATTAGGATGCTCGCTAACGGTGCAAAAGATGATGCGACTGCCCGCATGCTCAACCCAACTAGCTAGTATAGGGGCGTAGCATTAACGGGGATGGGCAACCCTGTTGCATAGTAGGGGGCCTCGGCTGAGTAGAGATGCATGATTTTGTATGCAGGCCATCCTCCAGCCCTGTATAAATACCGCGCCCCATATAAAGGGGTAGAAAAGATGGCGCCGACCCCAATCAGGTCTCTGATATTGATACGGAATACTGACTGCAAAGTTTGCAGTCTCCTCGAGAACGGGGTGGTTGAGGGGGTTTTCCGATTTGTGAAGTGCGGGGAGAAGAGATCGACCCACATTTTGCAGCCCTCTCTGGGTAAGGGTAGGAGGCGGCTGAATCTTTCAGGCGCCTCCGTATATAAGTTATCGGGCGGCCTTCTTCTCATCGAGGCACCTAGCTGCACCGCCTGCAGGGTCTTCTGCAACTCCCCATGCGTACCGAGGCAGGCAATCTACATACCTGGTGTTGGGGTCTTCTTCAGCCTTCTGACCCCGGGGCCTAGGGTGGCGAAGAAGATTATTGAGCGTTTAGCCGCTGCGGGTAGGACTGTGGAAGTGGTTGAGGAGGCGGACATGAAGATTCCTCGAGGGCTGACCAAGAAGCAGTTCAACGTGCTGCTGGCGGCCATCCGCACGGGATACCTGAATACTCCTAGGGAGTGCACGCTCTCAGAGCTGTCCTCAGCACTAGGGCTCTCCAAGTCCACGGTCTATAGATGCCTCAAGACTGGGTTAAAGAAACTGGCACTGGATGCCTTACTCGAGTATGAGCCGGAAGCCTTCAGCCGCAGATTATCCTTAATACATCGATAGTGGTTTTAGGAAAACTGTGAAGCTGCTCCAAGTAAGCGATATTCACGGCTCAATAAGGAGCACCGAGGTGGTGGGTGAAAAGGCGAGGGATGTGGGTGCAGACCTCGTCTTGGTGGTCGGCGACATTACGAATTTTGGAACAGTCCAAGAGGCTGAGGGAATCCTCACCATAATAGAGGAGGGTGCTGGGACTCCGGTTTTATTCGTGCCAGGCAACTGTGACCCTCCCCAGCTCTTGAGTTACAACCCTGCCAGCGAGAAAATAGTCAACATTCACGCAAAGACCCACCACTTAGAAGGCCTGGTCTTCATCGGCATCGGAGGAAGCTTGATTACTCCTCACAGGGGTACATGGATAGAGTTTGAGGAGAAAGAAGTGGAGAGAATACTCTCCGGCGTAGTCAAAGAGGGCCTTTCTAAGTGGATACTTGTCTCACATAACCCGCCAGCAGGCGTGGACGCGGGGCGTGCGAGGGCGGGGCTGGACCTCGGAAGCCACGTGATTAGGAGGCTCGTTGAGCGGGACAAGCCTCTTTTGGTGAGCTGTGGACATGTTCATGAGGCGCGGAGCATCTCATACATTGGGGATACAGCTATCGTCAACGCAGGGCCTGCGAAGGACGGATACTGTGCCGTGATAGATATACGTCAAGACGGTGTTCACCCCAGCCTCGAATCTCTCTGAGGCTCACCTTCCCAGCCCAAGAGCTTTTTAACCTCAGAGGCCGGTCCCAAGACGATACCGTCTCGGCTCTCTTTACTGGTTATGCGGCGGGCGTCTGGGGGAGTTGCTCCTCCTCAGACTCCAGCTTAGCGGCCTCAGCCAGCATGTCATCCGTTATGCCCAGCCTCTTTAGCAGCGGCATTATGTCGGGGGGTTTCTGGTCGGCTAGCTCCGAAGAGAACCTCGCTATTTTGGGGAGATATTTTGCGTAGATATTCAGCCTCTTTTTAGCCGCCTCCCTCTTCTCCAGCTTACTCAAATAAAGCCGGAGATGTCTAGCACACTCTCTTATTGCGAGTGTAAGCTCCCTCTCGATCTCCGGCCTATCTGCGACAGCCTCTTTTCCCACGGTCTTGTAAGGGATCTTGGGGGAGCAGATGCTAGTTATCACTGAAAGGGGCGCAATCTTTGGAACTTTATAAGCTGCCCAGTCAATCCTCTCTGAGACGACTTTCCATGAAACATCGGCCCTCTCGTCGTAAAGCAGTGGAATCTTGTTGGCGAATCGCCAAAGATGTATCTCCTCTGAGGGCTCTATGGCTCCACCCCAAGCGATAGCGACCTCGACAATGAAAGGTATTCCAGAGTAGCTCGTCGGCGGCCTCTGAACTATGTGGTAGAAGTCAGGCTTGAGGAGCGACTTTACACCGGCTTCAAGAAAAGAGACACCCACAGGTGACAAAGAGCCTGTATCCGGAGCCCTAAAGCCCTGATAGCTTCTCATGGCGCTGACAAGCGAGGCTATCTGCTCGTGTGTCAGCTCCGAGGGCTTGGTGTCAGGGTCAATGTTAGCGTTCTTCAATATTTCTAGTGCGGTCTTCCCCCCCACCCTCTGAAACTCCTCTATAATCATCCTCAACACAGTTCTCGCCCTCGTGTCCGAGGCAATCCTGCTAACCGTCTCCGAGTCTACTCCCTGAGGGTGGGGCTTCGCCTCCTTAGGAGGCTCCGGAACCTGATCTGTGACTCTTCCAAAGAAGTAGAACCTCCCTTTAGGATCGATGAAAGAGATGCTGGCATGAGGGTTGATGAGTGCAGTCATTTTCAGATACTCTATTATCTTTGACTTGCTTGTGCTGTAGTCTGCCTCCAAGGTGAAGTCAATGATGGTTCCCCGCCAACCATTTTTGTTATCTTGGGCCTTCTTATTGATTATGCGCGGTGTATTGTTGACGATGTCTATCATCATCTCGTATTCGTAAATCTTCTGGCCTCCTCTCGATGAGATGATTTTAAACGCCCTGTTAGTAGTTATCTGCCCATAAAGCAGGGCCATTGTTCCTCCTACGCCGAACGTCCCCCTCGACTGCTTGAAGCCATACTTGCTGCCATAGAGAACAGTGCCGAATGCCTTTGGAATATAGTCACCATCGACACCTATTCCGTTATCCCGCACAATGAGCCTGTATATCTCAGTGCCGCTATTACCGACTTCTCCCTCAGACGAAAGCTCTACACTTATCTCGGGAAGAATCTTACCAATCTCGCAGGCGTCGAGAGAGTTCTCCACAAGCTCCCTTATGCTCATGTATATTGAGCGGGCGGGGCTGCTGAACCCCGCTATGTCCCTGTTCCTGTAGAAGAAGTCCGCTGGAGAGATCTGCTCAAACTTTACCTCCACCATCTGAAGTAAATTGTTCAAACCTCTTAATAGACTAATAGGATAGGCGAATAGGCATAATACCGGCAGGATGGCAGCTGTCCTTGGTTGACCCTATTTTTGGAGCTGATTTTAATACAGCCTTCTAAACTTTCTCCTCTGTGCGTAGCTGTCTAAAAACTTGTAAACGCTGTTGTGGGTTGCACCGTTGATCAGCATCTCAACCGCCTGCCTAGCAGCATCCACATCCTCGACATGCCCTATAATGCCAACCGTGTCACGCCCCACCGAGACGTATACGTGGGCTGTCTCCTCAATTATTCTTCTGGTCTTGCCTCCGCTCCCGATAATTCTAGCTTTGATTCTCATGTTATCCTCCTTGTCCTTGGAGGTGTATTGACTAAGATCTACCACCGATAAGACCGCGTCGTCCTCCATTAGCCGTTTGGCTCTCTCAGGACTGAAGCCAAGCCCTATAGCCTCTACAATGTCTCTCGCCTTGAAGAGGTTTGTAGGGTCCCATCGGCCGGGAGCCTCATCTTTAGGGGTGATCTCGACTAGGCCTTCATTCGAGTCTACCGCTAACTTAACTCCAAGCCTCTTCTCGATCTCTCTCTTTACGCTTCCGCCCGTCCCTATTAGGATGGGGAGTCTATCTATGGGGATGCGGACTAGGAATCGTGCCTGCGGGTTTGACAATCTGCCCCTCCCATAGTCTTTATCTTGGCGCTGCTTGATAGATGTATCCTCATTAAGAGGTGTCTGTCTCCTGCATCACCCCTTTCTCAGGGGGCTGCATCAACTCCTGTAACTTCTTCCTGATGACGGCGGGGTTATCCTCAACACCCACCAGCTCTGCGAATAGCTTCGAGGTTCTGAGCAGAGTTAAGCGCCCCTTCTTTTCAACCTCCACCAGCCCCCTCTCAAGAAGCTCCCGGATCTGTGAATAAGACCTGCCCCCCCTGACAGCTGCGACTGTCGCCTTATCAACTGGCTGATGGTAGGCTATGAAGGACAGGGTTCTGAGGACTCCGATGCTCAGGATATTCTTGCTGACGTGACGCTTCACCAGAACCAGCCACTCAGGCTTTACATGCATCATGTATTTCTCTCCTCGGAACCTCGAGATTGTGAATGCTCTTCCAGATTCTTCATACTCTTTCCTGAGCTCCTCCAAGATAGCCTCCACCTTCTCTCTCTTCCTCAAACCTGAGAGAGACCTGAGCTTGTCCATGGGCAGGGGGCGGTCGCTGAGAAAGAGCGCGGCCTCGATAATAGTCTTCGCCACAGTCTCCCTCCTGCCTAGCTGTTCGCGCCTATTCTCTCTGGACATCTCTGCGTCTCCCCCTCACTAAGATGTTGCCACTCTCCTCGTCGACTATCAGCTCAAAGGCCCCCCTACCGGCTGCGATCAAGAGCAGGATAAATCTCCTAGCAGCTTCAAGCCTCTCAACACCCCTGAACAACTCAGCTAGAGGAAGAGCCTCCACGCCCTCCAGCATGCTGTCCAAGAACCTAATGAACTCCTCCAGCTCCTCCTCGATCTTCACTAGGTAGCGGTCCAAGTTGATGTCCAGTTGAAGAGCCTTAGCCGTGGCCTGCATGGTGTTTGACGAGTTAAGGACGGTCCTCAGCGCGCTAACTATCTCGAGGATCGTGGTCGCCAGCATTCCCGGCTTGACAGGTATCTCGATGGTTGGGGGGATGAATAGATTTGGCTTCGGCCTCTCATCACGCTCTCTAACGGACTGAAACAGGTTCTCCGATCTAACCCTATGGATGTATGCCGCGCCCCAGATGGCTATTCCTTCTTGAGGAAGCGAGAGCTGGTTTGATGCCACCACATCGCGAAGAGACTCGAGCAGCTTAAGGAGGTTAAGCCTGAGAATGTGGGACTTGTTGAGGAGGTGAGCGGCCAGAAGTACGCGCCAATCGAGCTCCTCAGGCCTGATTATCCTCGAGTCTCGTGACAACAACTCTTGACTCACCCTCCTGATTATAGACTCCGATGAGCTGGTCAGCTTTTTCGGCTATCACGTCTTTGAGGCTCACCGCTATGACTTGAGACCTCTTCGAGGACTCTTTTAGAAGCTCTGCCAGGTTTCTGCTATAGTTTGCATCCATGTGAGCGTCAACCTCATCCATGATTAGGAAGTCTGCTGGCGTGAGGCCTTGGAAGGCCATGAGGAGCGCGACGGCTGAGACGGACTTCTCGCCACCGCTGATGCTCCTTGACGGCATAGCTGATTTCCCCGGAAAGGCCACGTACATTTCTACGCCCGACTCTAATGGGTTCTCCGGGTATGAAAACTCCAGCCACCCATTCCCACCCGTAAGGGCGGTGAAGTATTTGCCAAAGTCCTCAGAGACCTTCCTAAAAGTCCTCATAAAGACCTCAAGCTTCTTCGCGTCTAAGGACTCGATGATCTCCAATATCCTTTTCCTCTCACTTTCAAGTGTCGCCACCCCCTCTGAGCGGCCCCTAAACTCCACTATCAACTCAGAATACTGGACAGGGGCCAGCTGGTTCACCATCTCGACAGAGGCGAGCTCCTTCTGGAGCTCAGCGCCAACATTTTCCAGAACCTCCTTTGGTAGAAGAGACAGGTCGTCAATCGGCTGCTCAGACATGCTGGAAAGCCTATCGAGAATTGATTTTCTACCCATAGTGAGCTCAACCCTAGCGACGGCGAGAGACCTAGCCTGCGTCTCAAGCGAGAGGAGCTCAGACCTCGTAGCCTCCAGCCTCTCCTCAAGCAGGGTCAGCCTCTCAACAAGCTCGTTCTTGGTGTGTAGTAACTGAGAGCTCCTCCTCGACAGGGCCTCTGCCTCGACCCTGCTCTCAGACTCCCTTTTCCAGACCTCGAGGTATGTCCGCGCAAGCTCTCGCAGCCTCCGGCCAGATGCCTCAGCATCGCTCCTAAGCCTCTCAGCCTCGATTTTCAGCCTCTCAACGCTTGAATCAAGTTCTCTTCTTCGCGCCTTTATCTGCTCAAGCCTCTGGGCCAGCCCCCGGGCTCTAAAGCTCTCCTCGCCTATCGCTCTCTCCAGAGAGTTGATCTCGGAGTTGAGATGAGCTATCTCTGCCTCCAGCTCATCTGTGCCTATGTCTTTGTCTGGCGGTTTGGCCTCCTCGAGCTTCTTCTTTGCCGCCTCTAGCTCCTGCAATAGCCGCTCTTTGGTCAAGGTGAGGCCGCTGAGCACACGTCTCAGAGTCTCAAGTTCGTCTTTGATTCTGTTAGCCGCCTTTTCTAATTCTAATAGTCTTGCCTCAAGCCTAGACGCGCCAGCCGTTATCTCTCTCCTCTCCGCCTCGTAACCCACCCTCTCCTCCTCCAAGCGGCTCAGCATCACCTCCAGACTCTCCAACTCCCTGTCATTCTCTCCATCAATCCGAGACACAGTTTCTAGGGCTTGGAGAACCTCTGAGAGCATCTTTTCCAGCCTACTCTTCTTGCCGATTTTGGGGAGGGCCCGAAAATGTCCATATCCGTTGAACTGCACCCCGCTCTGGCTTATTGCGGGCTGCCCCTTCCTGAAGTCTCCGTCTTCGAGCAGCTCGTAGCCTGGAAGTATCGAGTGGAGAACTTGGCGCAGTAGGGGGTTTTTCAGCCCGAGTCTGCACGCGACGCATTCTTTGCCGTGGATTGGTGAGGAATCACTTGACTCTAAGCTCACTATCGAGAGATCTAAGCCGCGGCTGGCTGCGAGCTCAGCGAGGGCCAGGGCAGTTTTATCGCTTTCGACAATCAGAGCCTCACCCAATCCCTCGAGATAAGCTGACAGGAGTAGAGACTGTACCTCAGAGCCCCGCAGCAAGTCCCTTAGCTTAGGCGGGTGTCCTCCAATAGCTTCCTTCGAGGACTTCTCACCCTCGCCTGAACGGGGGCTAAGGCTCTCCAAGACGCCGTCGATCTCAGCCCTAATCCTTGTCAACTCCTCTATCATGCCTTTCACCCTTCTCCGCCTCTCCTCGAGCGACTGTATTCTCTGTTTCAAGCTCTCTCTTTCTTCACCAAGTCTCCTCAAGTTTTCGTTGAGTGTCTCTACCCTTAACCTGTGCTCTTCAAGCTCGTTCTCGACCACACCTCTTTCTCCGCTGATTTTTTCCAGCTCATTTTCCAGCTCTGAGATTCTCTGAGCCGTGTTACCGGCCTTCTGCTCGACCAACTCTATGCTTCCTTGTAACTGGCTCACCTCCCTCATCATCGATAGTCTATTCCTCTCTAACTCTTCAAGCTCCTCCCTCCAGCTTGTCAGAGTCTTCAGAGCCTCGCCACGCCTATCGTTCAGCTCCGCCAACCTCTTCCCCAACTCACTCAGCCTTGACGAGAGTTGTGAGTATTCTTGACCCGCCTCTCGATACTCTTTCTCGAGACTCGTGGCCTCGGCGTTGATGGCTTGGATCTTCGCTTCAACCTCAGATGAGCCCTTCCTGAAGGAGATGTATCTTGACCCCTCGCTCCTGATGGAAGCCCTAAGAGACTCCAAGGAGGTTCCTCGCTCCAGCGTCTTCGGTCTCAGCTCATTCAGCCTATTCTGAATCCTGAGCAGCTCTGCCTCAACTTCCCTGAGCTCTGCAGAGACCTCATGCCTCTCGGCGGTGAGAGCTTCAACGTTCTTCACTGCTGCCGAGCGTCTCTCCATGAGAGCCCGCTCCTCTTCCTCAAGGTGTAGAAGCTTTCTCTCTAGCTCCTCAAGCTCCTCTTGAAACCTCTGCCTCTTCAGCTGGGCTAAATACCTGGTTATGAGGCTCCTTCTAACAAGCCTGCTACTCTCAAGCTCAAGCTGCTTCACACGGCTTTTCAACTCGCTGAGACCTGCCTTAGCTATGGCCACGTTCTTCTCCGCAAGCTCCAGCTCCCTCACGGCCTCAGACCTACGCCTATCATATTCTGAAGTCCCAGCCACCTCGTCAATTATTTTCCTCAACTCTTCAGGGCTCTTCTCTGCGATGCTGAGGACCGAGCCCTGAGTTATGATGTTGAATCCTCCGGGCCTTATGTTGGCAGATGCAAGTGATGCGAGAAGCTCATTCCTTGTCACAGTCTTTCCATTAACCCTATAGATGCTCTCACCGTTCGAGAGTATTGTCCGCGAAATGGTCACTTCATCGTTCTCTACGGGCAGGGCCCTTTCCGAGTTGTCGAGCTGTAAGGAGACCGTGGCCTGGCTCAGACGTCTGCCGTTACTCTCATGAATCAGGTCTGAGAGCTTACCAACCCGCAGGGCGTTGTTGCTCAGCTCACCGAGGCAGAACTTTATCGCGTCCAGCACGTTACTCTTGCCGCCGCCATTAGGGCCAGTGATAACTACAAATCCCTTCTCAGGCTTAATGATGACCCTTTTGGGCCCGAAGGACTTAAAACCCTGAATCGTTATCCTCTTGATGTATACCATTATCGGATTTTCTTAAGGGATAGTCTCAAGGGTTATTTAGATGTTACTCGGAGTGAGGCTTAGCGTATTATTCCGGTCAAGAGACGGCTATCCGCGACCATACACGTACTTGTAGTGTGTGCCGAATATGTCTTCCGCCCGTTTCCCGACATCTTCAGGCTCGACGTAGATATCCATCAACGTCTCAATGTCTATCGGCTTCTCGCCCGGCCTCCTCCACTTATTCTCCAGCATGTGTCTAAGCGTCCACCTCACCTCGGAGTTGTCGATTTGGTTGATGACGGGCTCGAAGAACCCCATGGCAACCAGTCTAACGGCGTCCTCCCTGCTGACGCCTCTCGTCATCAGATACCAGATATGGTCTGGGTCAACCTGGCTCACGCTGGCAGAATGCGTCGCCTTCACATTATCGCTCTCGATCTCGAGACCAGGTATGGCTTCAGCCCGTGCATTAGGGCTTAGAAGCATGGCGTGCTCTGCTAAGTACGCGCTTGTGTTCTTAGCAGGTTTTTCTATCCTTATAATGCCTTTAAAGATTGTCCTCGAGTAGTCAAGACCCAGGCCCTTCACTATTACTCTACCTGTGGTTCCCTCACCCATGTGAATCAGGTTTGCGGTCACATCAAACCTCTGAGAGCCGGTAGCCATAGTGACCTCCAGAGTATCGGCCCGAGAGCCTCCCCCCACCAAGACATTGTCAACCAGCGACTTAGAGACGCTGCCGCCGATGTTGGAGCCTATCCAGGTCTGAGACGCATAAGCTAGGGTGTTGGATTTCTTGTAGACAACTACCTCGGCGTTCTCGGATAGATTATTGAAGAGAGCGTGCTTTACAGAGGAGTTTTCAGCTCCCAAAACAGTGACTATGTGGCCGACGAAGGATTTCTCGCCCGAGCCATAGGAGTGGTGCTCCTCGAGCACGGAGACTCTCGAGTCTCTGCCCGCGTAGATGAGAGTTGTTGCAGCCGTAACTCCCCCGTCGTTGTTGGTTAGCCAGACCAGCCTGAAGCTGAGCTCCTCGTTCACACCATCCGGCACATAGATCACGACACCAGCGTTGAGGGCGCCATAAATAAGCCCCAAGACCTTGTCCTCATCCGGCTTAAAGGAGTAATCACCAAGCATTCTCTCAACCAGCTCAGGCCTCTTCCTAAGAGCATCCCAGATCGTCTCCACCACAATACCCCTCTTCTCAAGGCGATCAGGCAGGTGAACCTCGACCGGCTTGCCTGAGAGATGCATGACGAGCGGCGCTTCATGCCTCCCAATAAGTGAGGCGAAAGGTTCTGGCATCGCATCATCTCTTGGAGCTTTCCTGGCGAGGACCCACTCGTCATCGACAGAGATCTTCTCATAGTGTTTGACGTAGAGAGGATTTTTTATGTATTCAAGTGTCCTGTAAGCCTCCAACCCTTTCAGCTGAAGCCTTTCAAGCTTCTTGATAGGATCTGCAGCGTCGACTGTTTGTGACATCCGCTAACAGACTTTCTTTAGCCCTATTTAAGTTAAGAATAGTTAAACAGTTTAGACTTTCTCGATCCTTACCCTGAGGAATTCTGGAAGAACGCCTCGCTGTGCGAGGCTCAGAGCTTGGTTCTTCGTGAACCTCCACCAAATATCCCCCCGGGTGTCTTTCTGGAAATCCCATGGGCTGACAAGGACCAAATCACCCTCCTTCACCCAGATCTTCCTCTTCAGCTGGCCACGGATTCTGCAAAGCCTCTGCTTCCCGTCAGAACAGTCGACCAGAACCTTATCATAGCCCACCATCTTAGAGATGACTCCAAATACGTCGTCTGGCCCGGGCTCTGGAATATTCTCTAATTCCTTTGGCTCCGCGATGATTTTGCGTTTTCCCACGGCCTTTACATACGCGCTCCCTTGATTTAAAGATGGATGTAAATGGATTGAAGAGAGCCGGCTAGTATGCTGCCTGCGGATGAGCAGCAATGCCTTGGATTACGTGTCACTGAAAGTCTCCCTAACTGAGTGGAGGCGGCAATCGCCACGTCCTCATCGTAAACTTTTTATGTGACAATACGTTGGGACAACACATGTGGGAAACCCCCACACTAAACGAGATCATCTACGCGGGAATATTGTTCGGCTGGGTGGTCTTCGTCACACTATTTCTATGCAGGAAAATTTATGAGGTTATGCTGAGGAGGGGGGCACCTCACAACGTGGCAGTCTATTACAATAGGAAAATCATACACATACTTACGGGTGGCCTAGTAGCCGTGCTCGTCCCACTTCTTTTCAATAGCTATTTACCCATAGCAGTTTTGGTAGCTGTTTTGGCCATCGGGAACCTCCTCCCCCACATTCGTGGAAAAATTTATCATTGGTACCAAGTCCCCGAGAACATGTTCGAGGTCCACTTCATCATCATGTGGGGCCTTTTCATGGGTCTGGGCTTCTATCTGAATAACCTGTCCTTGGGCGTTTTACCCGTAATATTTATGAGCGTCGGAGACGGGATCACGGGGCTCGTCAGGAACACAATCTACAAGAGGAGGACTAAGTCTTGGTGGGGAAACATCGCCATGGGGGCGTTCTGCATCCCTGTTGGCTTGTTTGTGATGGGGCTGAGCGGGGCAATTGCGGGTGCGGGGGCCTCTATTGTGGAGAAGTTTGAGCTTGGAAAAATTGATGACAACATTACCGTCCCACTTCTATCTTTTCTCCTTATGGTCATCCTGCCGTGGCTAGGAGTCCCATAATCTAAACTAGAGGGCCTACGCCTACCGATTCTTTCTATCAGATCGTTGAAATGGCAAAAAATTTAACTAAGCGACGTCTTTTTAATGTTGAGGATGCCGAATTCCTACTGGCTTAAAGTGCACCGGTCCCTCACAGGTGAGGTGGTCTTGGCGGCCTGTGATATCGAATTATTGGGAGTTAAACTGAGGGTAAACGACGGATACGAGGTCTGTGTTAGCGCAGACTTCTATATGGGTAGGATGGTTGACTGGCATGATGTTAAGTCTGCAATTACTGAGGCCACCATCATAAATCTGTTGGGTAACGACATCGTCGATAAGGCTGTCTCCGAGGGACTGGTCATGGAGGAGGCATGTATCAAGGTGGGAGGGGTAAAGCACGTTCAGCTCTTCAGGTAGAGTTAGTCTATCCCCTTTCACTTGGTTAGTCTAACAAACTCTTCAACAGACTCCACAATTCTCGGCGCCCGCGGTCCCCGAGTCCTGAGAATCAGCTCCTTAAGAGACTCTATCTCCTCCTTGCCTTCATGAACAGTAAGCTCCACCTCAATCAACCTACTCTCCCGGGGTGAGAGGGTTTGAAGGGTCCCCCATCTCCGCTCAGCGTCTCTCCCTAGCACGAGAGCATTAGCCGGCTCGATTCCGACAACATACATCCCCTCACCAATCATCTTCCACTCTATCAGTCTGTTCAGGCTCGACTTCTTGAAGCGAAGTGAGACCGCTATCCCGCCACCCAGCACCTCATTCAGAAGGGCCGCGTAGGCATATCCGTCACGGTCTACGGCGAGGTCGTGAAAGTAGACTTTCTCCCTGAACATCCGTTGAGGCTCGTCAAAGCTATCATACTGCTCCGCTCCCTCGGCCGCGTCTGCGTCGCGCGGCACTACGAGGCGAGACGTTGTGAGAAGCTTAGATTCTCTGCTCAAGAGGGGGTATCCGAAGTTGAAGTGGTAGAGTATCATGAAGGGCTGGGCATACCAGCCGTTGTTCTTGAATACGTCGCTTATCATTAATTTTCGGTCGCCCAGCTTAGCCGTTATCCTTCTATGCATCGAGATATTCGGCTCAAAGACCTTGGCTTCCCTCACCTCACCCTCCACCTCCATCCAATACTCGTCCCCCTCCCATCTGCCCCCACAGAGTGTAAGCCTAGCCGGGATGTAGGAGACGCGGCCATGGAGCCCGAGATGCTCCCCCTCATCAACGGTCGGCCTCCCAAAATAAGTCAAGCCGCAGGTGGTCAGGGCTCCACCGAAAAACCCTCTCAGCCAACCTAAACTTTCAGGCTCGTAAAAGGCAGGCCCCACAATCCCTGTGGGGCTAATCCACGCCAAAGGAATGTTTCTGTATTCAAGGTTTGCGATGTCTAACGCCCTGTCGACGACTATCGTCGCGTTCAGGAGCCCCGTCCTAAGACTGACGCATCTGACACCACTTCCGGCTCCATCGGCGAGCTTGTAGAGAGTCAGCCCTCCGACTTGAGACACATCCCCGACGTACCTCTCAAAAGATTCTCTACTGAGTTTAACTCCAAAAAGGTTTACCACGGATTATAGTTTGAGGAGGACGGGGCTATATCTTTTTGCGCCTCTTTAAGGAAGTCAATAACCGAGCTCCTTATGAAATGCCTCGACAGCCTCTCCGACACTGCGCCCCTCGCCACTCAGATAGTTCAGAGCATCTACGAGAGCGGCGACTGTTGGTAACAAGTATCTCGGGCTTGCAGTCAACCCCATGTGTCCTATCCTTATCGCGTTGTTCTCAGTTGCACCTATTCCACGGCTGATCATTATCCTGTACTTGTTTAGCATCATATCCACCAACTGCCCAATTTTGTCTCTTAGCTTCTCCGGGACCTCGATTGCCGTTATTGTTGGGGAGGCGTAGGACTCGTTCTTGCTTACAAGTCCAAGTCTCATGGCCTTGACTGCTGCTCTGAGGGCGGCAGCCATACGTCTATGTCTCTCGTATCTTTTCTCCAGCCCCTCTTCAAGAGCGACCTCGACTCCTTTCTTCAAGGCTAGGTATGCATAGGTGTTGACGGTCGTGGGATAGGGATGGCCGGCGCTACTCCAGTTCTCTCTATACCACCTCCACACACGAAGGTTCGTAAACCATGACATTGGGCTAACCTGCCCCCTCTCAACCCTCTCCCAGACCTCTCTGCTAATGGATACTGGAAGAGCCCCAGGGATACCGCTCAGACACTTGTTTGGATAGCCTACACAGACATCTATCCCCCACCCGTCAACATCTAAATCAGCTCCTCCGAAAGAAGAGACCGCGTCAACCACGGTGAATAAGCCCCTCTTCTTAGCAATTGCCAGATATTCATGGATGGGGTTAAGGACTCCGGCCGCAGACTCGTTCTGAACCACTATGAGGGCCCGCGCGTCAGGATTTCTGTCCAAGCACTCCTTGAGAGTTTCTGGTGAGACAACATAACCTGCGGGGGCGCTTAGAGTCAAGACCTCCGCTCCGCAGTAGCTGGCAATCTCCACGAACCTATCACCGAAGAAACCATTTGTCAGCGCAACTATCTTATCACCCCGGTTAGCCACATTAACGATCCCCAGCTCCAACCCTAGACACCCTGGGGCAGGCATTATGATCACCTCATTACGTGTTTTGAAGATCTTCTTCACGTTCTCCTCTATCTCCGTATAGATTTGGCGCCATTCAGGTCCATAATGCGGGTAGAACCTACTCGTCAATACATCTCTTATCCGTGGATGAAGCTCAGATGGGCCTGGAATCATCAGTATGGGGTCTTCTCCCCAGTATCTGCTCACGCTTAAAACTGTTAAATCCTTATGATAAAAATCTCACCCTTTAGGGCAAATCGCTGGTGTCAAGCTCTCCGCGGCTGTGCAGATGACGGAAATAGCTAGCCGTCTTCTCTATTCCCTCCCTCGCGCTTGTTTTGTTGAGGGGGCCGAGGTCCCGCTCCGTCTCTGAATCATCGAGAGCCGCTGGAATAGGGAGGGGCTTATCCTCATAAGATATATGCCCTTTAACGCCAGTTACGTCTTCGATAAGCTCAATAATCTGGGGAACACTCAAGACATCGCCTCTAACGTTGTACACTCTCGCACCATCCAAGTCCCTAAGGGCCGCTACTGCAAACAAATATGCGACGTCCTCGACGTATTGGAGATCTACGAGCCCTCCAAACCTTATCTTGAACTGCTTACCAACGACGGCGGCCTTTATAGCGCGGGCCACGTCCGATGTAACACCTACATCCCTCCCCAGGCCGTAAACCACCTGTGGCCGAAGCCCAACACTAGGTATTCTCGCCTCATGCCAGTATGCGTTTGCTGTCAGCTCATTGCAAACCTTGAAAGCCCCATAATGAGTGGCGGGTCTGAGAACCACGTGGACAGGAACCGGCCCCTCGCCATATAACTCCGGAGGGCCAAAGACCGCGGCAGAGCTTGCATAGACTACTCGCCTGACAGATCCACCGCTATTCTTCGCCGCCTCGAAAACCCTCAAAGTGCCTATCACGTTAACCATGCCACCCCTCACCGGGTCAGCCCTGCACTGAGGTATTTGGAACGCCGCTAGATGTATAATCGCCTCGACAGAATACTTCTTAACAATCCCTTCGATAAAACCCTCCTCAACGATATCACCCCTCACAAAGGGCAGTTCACCGACATCACCCAGCACTTGGCGAAGCCGGGTCAGATCCCCCGAGACATCCGTTAAAACCACCTCCTCCCCCATACTCAAGAGCTGCTTCACCGTCCAAGCCCCAATAAATCCACACGCGCCAGTAACCAGAACCCCCATGCCTAGACCCAAGTAAACCACCCGCGAGAGAATTTAAACAATTACGCTCAGCCATACCGACCAAAGCACAGAGGTCAGAGAAAGGGCCTCTGCGCGTGAATAATCATCCAAAAAGTCGAAGGGCTGTTTAATGTCTTCGTGGGAGGACAACAGGCTACTTATTATCACCATACTATTTACGAGGAAAAGTGATTGTAATCTGCCCAAACTATAATTTGCGACCAAACTCTTTGACAATACGAGGTGTTTAAGTTTTTCTGGAAACTTCTACTCTCATATAAAACTATATATGTGGGTTAATATGTTGAAGGTATTGATGGTATTGTTGAATAAAAAATTTAATAGAAGGGAAGCAATCTCCACAGCCGCTAAAATAAGTGTCGCCACAGGCTTAGCGGCGGTGGCCGGCGGGGTCGTTGGGTACAGCGCAGGCTCTTTAACAGCGCCACGGGATACAATTATAACCCGAACAGTAACTCAGACCGTTACCGGTGCTCCTGAGAAAGTTGAGCTACAGGTTTGGGATATAGAGACGGATCCAGGCCCCTATGATGCAATGGAAAAAGCCATCGAGGTTTTCGAGACAGAATATCCAAACGTCACAGTGAAGAGGGAGGCTAAATCGCTGTCAGAGCAAACAACTGCCGTGATGGCTGCCCTCCAAGCAGGACGAGGTGGTGACGTAATAGTCGTCAACAATGGTGAGACTATGATGGGGCCGCTGGTGCGGGCCGGTCTCATAATACCTTTAGACTCGTATGCGGTAAAATATGGATGGTTCAAAAAAGCGTTCTCGCCCTATATATGGAAAAGAGCAATGTATTCACGGGATGGTTCTGTCTTCGGAGTCGGTAATCTTTATGCCGTCTCATTTAGAAGCGAGATAGTAGGAGTATTTTATAATAAAAACATATTCAGAGACTTGGGCGCAGGTGTACCTCAAACTCTGCAGGAGCTTGAAGATGTCTTGGATAGGGCCAAAAGGGCCGGATACATACCGCTCGCGATAGGCGGCTTAACTGACTGGCCATTCTTCCATCTCTTCGGGGCGATACAGGCTTCCTTCCTCGCACACGAGTTTGGAAGCCCGCTCAAGGCTCAGGAATACATCGATGATATAGTGTTGTCGTGGAGGGAAGATAGAACTTGGGTAAAAGATGGCAATAAGAAGGCTATACAAAAGATACAGGACTGGATTAAGAAAGGTTACTTCCCAGAAGGGTTCACAGGGATGACGATAGAGGAAGCCTTGGCTTCTTTCAAAGCTGGGAAAGCCGCTGTCTTCTTACAGGGGAACTGGTATGCAGCCGAGATAGCTGAAGCGCTAGGCCCCAAGAACGTTGGATTCTTCCCTGTCCCTCCCATCGAAAAAGGAGAGGCTATGCCGCCACAAATCGGGGGCATGGGGACACCACACGGAATAAGTATATTCTCACCTCATCAAGACATTGCTGCGAAGTTCCTTGACCTCTACATGCTACACCCTGAAGTAATTCAGACATTGGTGGCAAAGGGCGTGTTGCCGGCAGTTCCTGTACCACTTGAAAGAGTCGAAAGGGATACACTTATGTACGATACTGCAGTAGTGTTTAACAAAACACTTGAACGAGGAACCATGTGGCACTATTTAGACTGGACCACACCTACGATGTGGGACACAATGTCGGAAGCAGGGTTCTTGGTCTATTCCTTAGAGATCGAGCCAGACGAGTTCGTAAGGAGAGTAGAAGAAGACTACAGAGCTTGGCAGGCCAGAAAGCCGAAACCTGCATGAATGTCATGAGCGGCCCAAAAAGCCCCTATAACTACAGGAAACAATTCAAAAACGTCATTGGCTATCTTTACTTAATTCCATTCGCTGTTTTCACTATCCCTTTTCTTTTCTACCCTTTTTCTCAGGCCTTCTACTACATATTTCTAGAATGGGACGGATTCGGTGAAAAAAAGTTCATAGGGATTTACAACTTTATCAGAATGTTAGGAGACAGAAGATTCATTGAGGCTTTAGTGGCCAACTCCTTCTATATAATCTTCTTTTGGGCGCTACCCATAATTCTGGGGCTGCTCCTCACAGCGCTGGTAGGCAGGAGGAGTTTCCTAGGCCAAGGAATATTCAGAATAGCCATGCTTACTCCTCTGGCTATGACATCAGTCGCTATAGGCATAGTCTTTTACACAATTTTCTCCCCATCAGGTCTATTAAATGAGATAGCTCGGGTCCTAAACATACCGGTAAAGATTGCATGGCTAGGGTCTACACCGACAGCACGACTCGCCGTAGGGCTGGTCGGTACATGGGCAATAATTGGGTTCGCCACGATATTGTTTATATCTGCATTACAAAAAATCCCAGAATCCTTTTTAGAAATAGCGGAGCTGGAGGGGGCCACCGATTTTCAAAAATTAAGATATGTGATTATCCCCTATCTTAAACATACAATCATCTTTGTAAGTCTGTTTTCACTAATTGGTGCTCTCGGGACTACTGCCTATGGTATAGTGGCGTCACTTACGGGCGGGGCATACTACACGAGACCTCTTGCCCATTACGGGTACGCGGTTGCATTTGTTGAATATGAAGTTGGATACGGAGCTGCAATAATCTTTATACCCGCTGTTGTTGGATTAATACTTTCGTACATTATTTACAGGGTGGAGTGAGTTGAGAGTGAATCCATCCAAACTACTCTTACCTCTCCTAACCTTGGTGATTTCGCTTATCATGATGAGCCCTCTTATTTTTTCGGTTTTAGCTAGTTTTATGAATGAGCTTGAAATTTATAGTGGTCTTTTAAGAATACCTACTAGAATCTCCTTCGAAAACTATTACGACGTATTAGTGAAATACAAGTTCGCAAAACTTACGATCAATACAACATTAATTACCTCCATCGTGGTCGTAGCGGCTATCCCAGTTGCAATATTGGCTACCGCCTCTCTTACCTTAAAGAGAATACGGTTTAAAAGGACAATACTAACTGTCTGCGTTATCGGCGCAACTGCTCCCGAGATCATGCTTATGATACCGATGTTCTCGTTGATGAGCGATCTTGGATTAATTAACAATTTTTTGTCTGTCATTTTGCCTTACACCGCCATGACTATCTGCTTCGACATGCTCGTCCTATACTCCTATCAGCGTGGATTGCCCAGCGAATTCATCGAAGCCGCTTATCTTGACGGTGCCTCAGACTGGTATCTGATCTGGAGAATTCTAACACCTTTATCCAAGCCCGCTATTATGTCTGCGGCAATACTAACTACAGTATTTACTTGGAATAGTTTTATCTTGCCCCTAGTTCTCTTACCTGATCCTGATATGGCTACACTCCCTGTCGGTCTTCTGCGATTCTCCGGCCAATATCTCGTTAACGTGCCGCTTCTTCTGACGGGGAGCATAATAACCTCATTTCCCATGATAATCTTTTATCTAATATTCCAAGGATACGTTGTGAAGGGGGTAACTTTTGCGGTTCGCGAATAATCTCGGACTGTAACCTTTATGAGCTGAGTAGCCCATGCTTAACCCAAATCATCCCTCAATACTCTATTCTTGACACAACGATTTTCTTTTACAATGGAGTGAGAGCCCCCCGGCGGGGTTTTGGCCCGCGACCTGCCGCCTGCAAGGAATGTGAATATGGTGGAGCTGCATAAAAAACATTATAAAGAGATAGCGGGGACAACAGACTTGGGGAGAGATGCCCTGGTAGCTCAGGCGGGTAGAGCGGTTGCCTCGTAAGCAACAGGCCGGGGGTTCAAATCCCCCCCAGGGCTTATTATCTGGAGATAATCAATTAGAGCAGATAAATAGGGGGAGTGGTGGCTCGAGGCCATCCAACAGACAACATCTAAGAAAACCATGGAAGGCCGGCTGTTCGCGTGGGTCAAATATGCGCGGACTACTGAAGGACGCATAACACCTGCTCACTAGAAATAACAAATATGGCGGCATATTAGAACGGGGGACCTGTATATACTTTAAAGAAATAAGTTCTAAATCTTATAGTGTTGGCCCGCTCTTAAGTATCGCGAAGTCTTCGTGTCTCATTAGCTCGGCAGCGGTCTCTCTGCCACTTACTATCTCTACTAAAAGGTAAAATAGTTTCTCAGCCAGCTCGTCAAGAGGTATGTCGCCTCTAAGCGCGGGGCTAAGGTCTAGGTCTATGTTCTCGCGCATGTTTCTGTAGGTTTTACTGTTTGCCGTAACTTTAATCGATGGCGCGATTGGCGATCCTATTGGCTCGCCGGAGCCAGTTGTGAAGATTATTGAGTGGCATCCTGATGCTGCAAGGGCTGTTATGGCTGGGACATCGAAGCCTGGCCCATCGACGAAGTATACGCCGGGCTCGTTTTTGCTTATTCGCTCTCCGTAACTTAGTACGTCGATTATTTTGGAGGAGCCTGTCTTTAATAATGCGCCTGCAGACTTCTCCTCAATGGTCGTTATTCCGCCCCTTATGTTCCCGTAGTTGGGCTGGGCGCCCAGCCAGTTGCGCGAGTAGCTTAGTATGCTTTGAATGTTTTTCATGACGATATATCTCAACTTCCTCGCTATTCCTCGGCTTATGCACCTTCTATACAGGTGTCTCTCCATCCCTATAAGCTCGGTCGTCTCTGTAAAGACTACTCTCCCACCCATGTTCACTATAGTATCTGCCACAAGTCCAACGACAGCATTTGCGAAGACGCTAGTATAGTCTGATGCTCCACACTTAACTCCGACAGTAAGACCGCTGATTTTCTTGATATATCGACTCGATATTTTGTCAGATTCTTTCCTCAACATATTTACGAGCTTCACGCCCTTACTGATAGTTGCTCTCTCACCCTCTTCTTGAATGTGAAGCCAATAAACTGGCTTGAACCTCTCTAACTCGGCAACCATGTCTTTGGCATTGTATCTCTCGTCGCCGAGCCCTATTAAGAGAGCCCCATAAACATTAGCGTTGAGGACCGAGTTAATTATTGTTCGCCTAGTTATCTCGCTGTCTTCGCCGATCTCTCCATCAGTTCCCTTATCATGAACTAATGCAGGGGACGCGGTTCTTTTCGCAATTTGCTTAACTGCATGATTGGCCGAGGCTCCTACAGAAGCTACCACAACCTTATTCCTTATACCAAACCTGAATGTTGCGTCTTTTCGTGGATAGACTCTTATACGCATCATCCTGACCACTCGTATAGGCTCTCTACGTTATGGATATGCACGTGTTCGCCAGCCCTTATTCTCTTTTTAGCTACGCCAATTTTGATCCCCAGCTTGATTATGCCTCCACCCTTTGGGATGTTCTTAATTGCTATTTTGTGGCCTTGATTAATTGTGTTCTTGGCCTCGACCAGGTGTCTCCCAACAAGTAGGGCCTCGCCGCGGTTTATGTCCTGAACAGCCACTCCAACATTGTCCCTGGGATGTAGCAGAATAAGCCTCTGAGACCGTATAACATTCAGCGACGTTTGTGTATTCGCTTTTCTGCCTTGGCCTTTGTGACGGCCCCTCAAGGCTTTATCGTTACCTTGATGTGCACTCTCTCTTTAAGGGCTTGGAATGCTTTGATGGCTTCTTCAAGCCTAAATCGCGCAGTTATCATGGGCGTGGGATCGAGTCTGCCGTTTTCAATCATTCTAATCACCCTTGGGAAGACCGCGTTCCCAGCATGACCCTGCGAGCCGTATATCTGCGAGGCGCGGGTCTGGAAATACTCTAGCCAGACTGCCGCCTCCTCGTCAGCCCTGCCTATCCAGACAACAGACCCACCGACAGCAAGCGACTGCTCCACCTCAGGAAGTATTCTGCTTGGCTTACCTGCAGCCTCTACGTGTAGGTCCACTCCCGCTCCATCTGTGACCTCCAATATCTTCTCATAAGGCCTAACCCCCTTGGATCCGAGTTCCACGGGGTCGAATATGTGTGTAGCACCTATCCGCTTAGCCGCCGCCCTTCTATCTTCAACGGGCTCAAAAACTATTATTTTGGCTGCTCCCGCGGCTTTAAGTAATGCGATAGCACCCAGCCCGATTGGGCCCGCCCCCCAGACTACTGCGTTGCAGCCGGGTCTGTAGTTGCCGACTCTCACGAAAATCGCATTATAATTTACGCAGAGGGGCTCGACTAGTGAGCCTGCCTCAAGGGCCTTTTCCTCAGTGCCATAAACGTCTAAAAAGCCATTTATCTTCCAGACAAACCTAGCATCTGCCACCATATACTCCTCCATGCCACCATTCACCGTGAAACCCATCTCCTCAAGGTTGTAACACTGGTTGAAATAGGAAGTCCTGCAGGCATCGCATCTCCCGCAATACCACATTTCCTCCACAACAACCAGGTCTCCTGGCCTTAGTCCCTCGACTCCTTGCCCCACACTATCCACGACTCCCGAAAACTCATGCCCTGGAACCACGGGGAGTCTGGTCAACCCCGGATAGAGCATGTAACCCTCTGTGTCTCTCTCTACCATGTGCAGGTCTGAGCCGCAAATCCCAACAGCTCCTAACCTAACGAGGACCTGGCCTCGTCCTATGCGTGGGGTCTCAATCTCTTTTAGCTTTATTTCAGGAGTGCGCCAGACTCTGCTCCCATTAACAATTCGCCTAGTCTCAGCCTCTCTTCGAGAAAGAACATAACTAGGCCTAGGGTTGAAGTCAGCCTCCAAAACCGCTGCAAGTTGACGTGTCATCATTTAGGCATCTACACAAGCATATTTATCTTTTTTAGTAGAATTTAAGCGATATCGGGATACTATCGTCGTAGATCAACAGTAAATTTTTAGCCAAGCGTAATGTATGCAAACACGTGAATCAAGATTTTAAGGCTAGGTTCGGCATAGTCTCCCTCAATAAAAATGGGAAGAAGATGTATATCGACCAGATGAGTACGTCTGAACTTCGGGAGAGATTACAGGAGAGCGATATTATTTTTCTTCCATGTGGTGCCGTAGAGAACCACGGACCTCAGGCACCTATAGGCGAGGACGTCTATATTGGCACATACATAGCTGAGAGAGTGGCACATGATACAGGAGTCTCTATAGCCCCACCGATCTTTTATGGCAGCCACCCTTCACACCATCATGGAATGTTCGGCACCATACCTGTGAAGAAGCCCGTATACATTGGATACGTGACCTCGGTGGTCAAGTGGCTAAGCAATACAGGGTTCAAGAAAATAATCATATTTAACTCCCATGGGCAGGAGTATGTCCTACCAATAGTGAAGGATGATGCAATAATAGAGGAGGGTGTCCACGCGCTTATCCTAGTTACGAGCTGGTGGGCCTGGGTGCGGGACATACTGAAGGTGGGGACCGAGCTGGCGCCTGGACACAGGATAGAGACGCCCTTCATCCATGCAGATGAGGTCGAGACATCAGTTACATGGTATATTGTGCCACACCTCGTTTATCCAGAGAAGTTTGAGGAGGCGAAGGCGGAGAGGATGACCGCAGTTATACCTGAAAAATGGGCTGACAAAGCAGGCAACGTCTATAGTAGGCCGTTCGGATGGTATGACATCTCACAGTTCATGGAGCTTGAGTATTTTCCGAAGGGCGCCGTCGGAGACCCCACCAAAGCCACAAGTAAGAAGGGTGAAATAATAGTGGAGACGGCGGTACAGCGCATCAAGGAGTTCGTAGAGTGGCTTAAACAGAACTATCCTCCAAACAAGGTTCCCGTTGTATGGCCCTCAGAAGGCATGTTCAGGTTTTGAAAACTCTAAACGGTCTCCATAAAATCTGAAGTATAAAGATTAACCAACTTTCTATAGTCATGTGCTCCGAAAAACTTGTATTCTTTCAACACGCGCCAGCGTCGCAGAAAGCTTAGGAGCCCAACGGTCTAGCAGACCATGCTAAATCCTAATTCAGAGAAGACCTCTGAGATCCTCCTTAAGCTCAACCTTTTTGGTTGTGTGGAGATTTATATGTGGATGATAATAGCTGGGAATACGATGGAGAGAATTAGGGTTGGGGTAATCGGTGCAGGTAGAATGGGCACTACTCACGCCAAAAATCTCTTAGCGCATGTGGGTGATGTCGAGTTTTCATTTGTGGTTGATACTGACAGGGAGGCTGCTGAGAGGCTCGCGAAAACGGTGAATGCTCGCCAACTTTTTGGCTCTCTGGAGGACGTTGACTTAGGTATGATCGACGCAGCAATTGTCTCTGTGCCAAACATTTACCACTACCCAATCGTAACCCCCCTTGTTTCACAGGGAGTACATGTGCTGTGTGAGAAGCCGCTTGGGTTAAGGGCCTCTGATGCATACGAGTTAATGAGAATCGCTGAGAAAAGTGGGAGTATTCTTCAAGTGGCCTACAATAGACGCTACGATCCCGCGTATCAGAGGTGTAAGAGACTTGTGGAGGAGGGGAACATGGGTAAGATCTTGCATATTAGGTCTCAAACGATCGATCCCGAGCCGCCTAAGGGATGGGAGGCAGACACGAGATTAAGTGGGGGTATAGTCTTCACAACTTGTTGTCACGACTTTAACCTCTTAACTTGGCTGACTGGTGAGCCAGTTATTGAGGTCTATGCATGTGGGTCCCTCATGGTCCATCGTGAATCGCTCAGTCCTGATGATTATGATAACGTATTAGTGGTCTTGAGATTTAAGAGTGGCGCGACTGGTTTCGTGTTCGCTGGTAGGTTCTGCACATATGGGCACGATGTGAGGACAGAGGTACATGGTGAAAGGATGTCAGTGCGCGTAGAGCAGGATAGGATGCTACCAATTGAGGCCTATAGCGGCGATGGTGTCAGGCACGACTATCCCTATTGGTATATGGAGAGGTTTAGGGAATCCTACATAAACGAGGTTAAACACTTTATCGAGTGCATTAAAACAGGTTCGAGGCCTCTGACAGACGCCCTAGACGCTGCAGAGACGCTGAAGATCTGCGAGGCGGCTGTAGCCTCGATACTGTCAGGTAAGCCTGTCGGGCTCTCGTAACGAGAAATGTGGGCCAAGGTAACCGTCTATGAGCGGATACTAGGCCATAAAGAGGTAGTTGTTAAGGTCCTCGTCTAACCACAATCATGGCCCTGCGAAAACATATTCACAATGCTAGCACCACTATTCATCCCCTACTCAGGCCGACCATCCAGAGAGGCGTTAAACAGAGGGCTAGAAAAGATAAGCTCGCTGGTGATGGCTGTCTGCATGATACTACCAAAAAAACAGCAACACCCACGATTGTCCGAGACACAATAAACAAACCTTTCAACCTATACCCCAACAAGATATACCTAGCACCCGGCCCAGACGAAAACCTCTACCTATCCAAATTAAGCCTCTGCCCGAAGAAAAAGCTAAACATACCTCACCCACCACATCTCACGTGCGGACTCTTGCGCCGTTATCTAAAAAATGAGCAGGCGCCCTGACGCTCGTGTTTTAAGACTTCTCAGCCCTCACCATATACTCTGACCTTAAACGAGTTTCTTCCAAGCAAAAGCTGGGCTATACTATGTCACACCTGCTGCTAACCATTCAACCCGAAAAAGTCCTTAAAGGATAAACCTTCTAGGCCGGACTACTTAATGAATAGTCTTAAAATAATATGTCCCGTCCACTAATCTCCGCTCATCTGTCCCCCACACTCCGCCTCTTAGAAGCAATCTTCAAATCCACCGGCCAACCTATAAAACATTTCCGATCCTTGATACAAGAGATAGCAAATATTCACTACGAAGTATATTATAAGACTGTGAATAATTCAGGTACAAAATTATTTATTGCGGCTAAACTATAATTAGGTTAATGAATGTAGAAGAGATTGCATCCCAGCTTATCAGTATGCAGACAGAGGCTCCCCCGGGCAATGAAGAGGAATGCGCTGCATATCTGCGCGACTATTTACTTGACCAAAAGATTGAGAACTGCGAGGTTATACTCCATAGGTTCGCTGAGAAAAGGGCAAATCTTGTGGCTCATATAGGGCCCAAGGGCCAAGCTGGTCTATTATTGTCAGGGCATATAGATGTCGTGCCTGTGGGAAGTCTCGCAGGATGGGACAGCCATCCATTCGAGCCTAAGATACGCGAGGGCAAGCTTTACGGGCGCGGCGCAGCTGATATGAAGGGTGGAGTAGCAGCAATAGTTAAAGCAATAGAGTCGACAAAGAACTTGCAGCTTAAGCGTGGAATCGTCTTCGTGGCCACTGCCGGCGAGGAGATAGGGTTTGATGGACTTAGAGCGCTCATCAGAGATAAACAGATACGGGAAAACGATGCACTTTTTGGTGTCATAGGTGAACCCACGAATCTACGGGTTGTAAGGGCGCACAAGGGAGGGACATTGTTCAGAATCACGTTCCATGGACGTAGTGCCCACTCGAGTAGACCAGACCTAGGCGTCAATGCCATCGAGAACGCCGCAAGGTTCATAGTTGAACTCAAGAGTCTTAGAAATAAGCTTGAGGACATAAAGGACCCAGACCTCGGCTCTTCTGTTATATCCTCGACGATAATTAAAGGGGGGGTGAAGGAGAATGTGATACCTGCAAGCTGTCAGATTATTGTTGATTGTCGGAGAATACCGTCTCACAGTGACAAGTATATACTTTCCGAACTGGAACAAATATCCAATAATCTGAAAGCCAGTTACGGCAGTTTCGAGCTAACGATCGAGGAGATTTTTAGCAGCGACGCCTTGAACACGCCTAAGGACCATCCGTTAGTAAAGATGGCTGAAGATTTGGTGGCTGAGGAATCAGGTGTCGCCCCCTATGGGACAGAAGCTCCATTATATCAACAGCTAGGAATACCGACAATAATACTCGGTCCTGGAAGCGTTGAACAAGCTCACGTAATAAATGAGTACGTAGAAATAAAGCAGCTCCATCGAGCTGAAATTATTTACAAGGAATTAGTAAAACGCGTTTGTGTTAAATGAACCATTTTATAGAATAGAAGCAACACCATTATTCTAAGTCTATGTACTTTGGGTGCCATTCGACACCCTCCCACGATGTGATTTTTCTCGGAGCAATCTTGATGAGATATCTTGGCCTATTTAACGTAGGTACAAGATACTCAGGCCCACGCTCACCAAGATACCTACTCGCCATCTTTTTAGCTATCTCGACCCACTTCCCACCAACCACGGGGCCCTCAACGATCTCGGCATCCCCCTCGACAAGCACGCGTGTATAGGGAGGTGCGTCAAAACTAATCTGTAGGGCCACCCGCGGCTCTCTCTTCAGATAATTGACCCAGGCTGACTTAGCTCTCGAAATGATGTAAAAATTCTCGCCGTCGTACTCGTACCAGACTGGGACTATGTATGGCGAGCCATCATGTTTCACAATTGCTAACCTAGCTATAATTGAACTTCTGGATAGAAAATCATAAAGCTCCTGCTTAGTTAACCCACGCATTTTACCCATCCACCCTGAATTATCTGCGGACAATCCCAACAGCCAAAGCTCAGGAAAGTTGTATGTTTATTTAAATCTTACCCCGCATTTTATTTAGAAATGTAGCTCGGAAGACCAGTCACAAAAACTTCTAAAATGGAGAAGATGGTAACACAGCATTATGGCCGCTAAAGGGTCATAGTTGCACCCTTCTCAGCTGATTCCATTGCCTTAAGGGCGATTTCAAGAGCGCGCTTAGCATCTTCGATAGGTATCAGCTGAGGCTGCTCACCCGTAATGACGCATTTAGCGAAGTAATCTAGCTCGTCCCTAAGGGCTCCCTCGGCGTATCCATCCATCCTAGGCCAGTAGGTGACATCCGGCTTATCAACTCCGCGTGTGCCGTATACTGTGAAGAACTCGCCTGGTGTGTGGATGTGAGCAGTGATTTTCTCGGAGATTAATGAGAACATAGAGTCGATGAAGTGAGGATAATTATCACTCAGAAGGAATCCGTTCTCAACTATCCCAAGCTCGTTGTCGGTGAATTTCATAATCGTCCAGAATACGTCCGGGAAGCGGTAATTCAACCTCCTCGCTGCAAAGCCAGACACCTGAGAGACCTCTCTGCCACAGATCCAACGCATTATGTCTATGTCATGGACGCCTGTCTGTACCGGAGGTGATACTCTGTTTAGATAGATATCAGCGGCCCGTCGCCTTCCAAGCCTACGTGCATACATCGAGCCTATTTTCCCGGTCTCTCCCTCTTCACGCATCTTCTTTAACAGTCGGTAGCGTCTGTCAAACCTCAAAACGTGTCCAACCATGAATATTACTCCATGCCGCTTTACAGCGCTAATAATCACATCAGCATCCTCTAGGGTTGTCGCGATAGGTTTCTCCAGGAGTATGGGTTTACCAGCCTCAGCCGCTAGTATTACAGGCTCCACATGGTCATCGTCAGCGGTAGCTACAGTGACGGCATCAATTTCTTCATCCCTAACTATCTTCTCCCTATCGGTGTACCATTTCTTGACACCGTATAGTCTAGCCACCTCTTCTGCCCTATTTCTACTACGTGAACAGACAGCTACAACCTCGACATCACGTATAGCTCTCAGGGCCTGAACGTGGCGCTCGCCGAAATCCCCTAAACCAATAACTCCAAATCTTACAACCATGCTGCTCACTTGTGTATAGGCGACATCCGTCAATATATCTTTAGGATGCTCAGGCCCAGAATATGCCTTGTTCTCAAAAACTTAAGGGTTGATTTTACCGATAGGTTTTCGACAGCTGATGTTCACTTCACTGTAAACAGGGAGTTAGTGGGATTTCAGTTCTATCTTGTAAATTTCTGGCAACAACAGGACGACTCATTTTTGATGGCGGTGTAGTAAGCCAGCTGCGTATGCGCTGGCTGGCCTCAACATATACCGTCTCAGGGAATTCGGCGATAGTTTTGCTTGCAGATAGCGCAGTACCATCGCGTCTGGCTTCGTTAAGAAATTTTATATGTTTGTTGGGTTACTTCCTCAAGACTGTTCATGAGCAGAGAGGACCCCAATCTTACTATGAGTTAGGGGAGTTGTTTCTATAGGCCGCTGCATCTCTTCCTTCTTAACTGGGACATTATTCGCGTTCAGCGATGGTCCCTCCGCTGTTATCCTGCAGGACATAGGTCTTAAGAGGGTACCTGGCCAACGCGGATGTTGTGATAAGTTTTTTACGCATCCCACAAACATTATTTGATGTTTCATGAGGGTCAACCGATACGTGTATTTGGTGGGGGATGGCGGTCGCGGCCTCTCCCACGACCTCGATTGCTGCGTATACCTTGTGGATTGTGGAAGCTCTTACTTAATGATTGATAGTGGCGTCGGCCTGGATAGCGGCCTGATAGTGAATAACATAAGGGCTGACGGGGTACCCTTAGACAAAGTAAGACACCTCGTATTGACACACTCTCACTCCGACCATGCATGTGGTGCAAGATATTTTCAAAAAGAGTTACAGTTAGAGGTCATCGCTCCTATAAAGGAGGCGGAGATCATCAGTCAAGGGTCGGATGAGGAGTTAGGATTGGATGTTGCGCGTGGAGCGATTTATCCTCCGGATTTTGCGTATAAGCACTGCAAGCCTGACAGGGTTGTGAGCGATGGTGAGGAGATAAAGATCGGTGATAAGGTTGCTACGTTTATTCAGGTTCCTGGGCACTCGCCGGGCATAGTTTGCGTCTTCTTTAGGAATGAGAAGATTCTTTTTTCCAGTGATGTGGTTTTTCATGGGGGTACTATTGGTCTTGGGAATTGGAAAGGATGTGATTTATCTGAATACCGTAGTAATATCGGGAAGTTATCGGGCCTAGGCGTGGAGCAGCTATTCCCGGGGCACTTTTTGTTCGTTCTTAGAAATGGCCAAAAGCATATAGACACAGCGGTCAATAATCTAAAAGGCCCTTGGATTCCTCCTGCTTGGTTACATAGACATCCACATCTTTAAACAATCCTTTAACGTCAATTTCGGTTAACAGAGATAGTTCAGACATAATAAGCCACAATTAGCCGCGACCCAAACTGTTTACAGGTATACACACATCTCGGTCGCATACGGGTACTGTCCGGATAACGCCTTAAATGATGTAAGATTCAGGTTGGAGGGTTTATGCAAAGGGAAAAGCCTTTTATACGCGTGATTGCCAAACAATAGATGTGAGCTCCTCTGCTGTGAAACTTTCAAGAAGAGCTTTGCTTGGAGCATTAGGTGGGCTAATAGGGGGTGTGGCCGTAGGTGCAGCCGTAGGATGGACAGCCAAGCCGGAGGCACCGGCTAGAACAGTCACCGTGACGGGCGCTGAGCGCACAGTAACACAGTATGTCACAGCCCCTCCTCGGGAGAAGGCCGCTATAACCATAATAGCGTTCGCGCAGGGGTTTGCATGGCCTGAACTCTTCGGCTCAGATGGGACTATTGAGACTGATTTGCTCAAGAAGTTTGAAGAACGGGAGGCTGTGGATATAGCTATTGAGTGGGGGGATGAGTGGGCGGTTAGGGAGAAAGTTGCATCAGACGTAACTGCACGGGTGGGAAAATACGATATAGTGCTAGTTGGAAGCGATGGGGCTGTGCAGGCTTATGGGTACGCTGGATATCTGGAACCCCTCGACGAGTACTTTACGAAATATCCCCAAGAGTATTTCGACCAGAATGATGTTTATAAATCATTCTTGGACGCTAACAGAATTGAGGGAACTCTCTATGCTCTACCCTACTACTCGTTCGGTCCCGGTGTCATATATCGGAGGGACCTCTTTGAAAGGTACGACGCTGAACTGCCAAAGGATAATTGGTCAACTGACGACTTAGAGGTCGCACTAGAGAAGATAAGTGAGGGCCTTAAAAGAGACGGTTTGACTGACACATACGCGTTAACAATGCGGGCTGGTCCGGGTGAAGAGCCGACTCTGGACTTGGCTGGCTTCATATATGCATATGCTGGATACCCAGCTTGGTTTGAGGGTGGAGCTATTTGGCCTAGTGAGATAAAGCAGAATAAGGCAAAGCCTATCCTTGACTCCTCCGACTTTGAAGCTGGGTTCAGAGCGTTTACTGATTGGGTGAAACGCTTCGGTCCGCCGGGCGCATCTACTCACACATGGGTCGACATGATGAACCTCTACGCACAGGGGAAGGCCGCTGTGCTTATGCCATCTGCGATAAATGGATATGCCGCATTAGGTATAACACAGGACGAGAACGTTAAAAGATATACCAAGTTTATGCTGACGCCTTTCGGTCCCGGTAGAAAGCGCATAAACAGCTACTGGACCTTTTCCTTAGGAATCAATAAATTCTCTAAGAACAAAGAGGCTGCTTGGCGTGTCCTAACTTATTTAACTGGACGAGACTCCATGGAGGCTTTTGCTGAGAGGACAATGTGGCCTAACGTGACTATGAGGTCAGTACTCTACAGCTATCCGCTGATTAAGAAATACGGGATTGAAGAGATTGAACTGAACGAGCGCTCAGTTGTAGAAAACCCTGCCATCTATTTCCCCTATATATCTGAGTTGGACCTTTTCATGGATAAGGTCGGAACAATGGCATCTGATGTAGTGGCCGGCTCCAAGACAGTTGAGAACGCACTATCAGAGCTCCAGAAATGGGCCACAGACCTGATGAGCAGCAGGGGATATTACACCTAAAGCTACTTTCACAATCATGAATGGATTTATCATCTTCCTCAGGTTAAGGGTAGGTCGGCCTTGAGGGAGGAGTATAGGCTGTTACTTCCCGCCGTCGCTGTACTCGCCCTTCTCGTAGCAGTACCTACGTTCTATCTTTTCTATACAAGTTTTCTTAACTGGTTTCTGAGAGACCCTGAAGGACCAACATTCGGTGGACTAAATAACTACATCAGGCTCATTCAATCAGGCGACTTCAGAATCTCCCTCGTAGTTACACTAATCTTCAGCGCCGCGTCTGTTAGCATATCCCTGCTTATTGGTCTTGGTTTAGCACTGCTTTTCAGCGAGAAGCTAAGGGGAAGAAACATTATGAGGACCCTATTGGTGATGCCTATAGTTCTACCACCTGTAGTAGTAGGCTTCACATGGAAATTCATACTTAGTAGTGAGGTTGGGATAATAGGCGCATATTTTATGAGGCTCATAGGGTTAGGAGATATCAGTCTTCTCGGCGACCCAACATTAGCTCTTGCGTCTGTTATCATGGCAGATATATGGGGTAAAATGCCGTTACCATTCCTAATATTCTTGGCAGGAATAGCGGCGATACCTCCGATATATTATGAATCAGCTATGATAGATGGTGCCAGCAGGTGGCATACCTTCAAGTCAATAACGTTGCCACATCTCCACAAACCGTTGATTGTCGCCTTGATACTTCGAACAATAGACGCTTTCAACAGTTTTGATGTGATCTTCGTCATGACAAAAGGTGGGCCCGGTATGGCCACGCATACACTGCCGATGTTAGGATGGAAAGTTGGATTCTATTATTTTGACATAGGCATGGCCTCTGCGATAGGTGTCCTACTCCTGTTGTTGGTTATTGCGGTAAGCATGCCGCTCGTTAGAAGGATAAGTAGGTGAAGAACAGGTGGTGAGAACAACGCCGCTCAAATTTTTCATGTATCTTCTCGCTTCAATAATCGTCACCCTATCAGTTTTCCCAATAGCGTGGATAGTAATAGCTTCTTTTAAGACGATGCATCAAGTGTTTCAGATGCCGCCGCAGCTTGTGTTCGAGCCAACCTTTGATAACTATCGTAGACTCCTATTCGGGGGGCAGCTAATGAATGCCTTCTTTAACAGCCTAGTAATTTCAATCCTTACGGTAACCGTGTCGTTGGTGCTTGGGATACCCACTGCTTATTCTCTATCTGTGCTGAAGAATAGAGTTGGAAGGAATGTTAGTTTTTGGATACTCTCTGTCAGGATGGCGCCAGCTTTTGCAGTAATTATTCCCTATTTCATATTAATGTATTATCTAAAGCTGATAGACACGATATGGGCAGTGATCGTTACATATCTAACATTCGCGATACCTTTCCAGACCTGGCTGCTAAAGATAACATTTGAGGAGCTTCCTAGAGAGCTTGAGGAGGCTGCCCTTATTGACGGTGCCACCAAGTCTTCAGCCCTCTTTAGGATAATTCTGCCAAATGCTGCGCCTATGATAGCCTCAGCCAGCATATTGACATTTGTTTTAGCGTGGAACGAGTTTTTAATGGCTTTCATTCTCACCTCGAGAGACGCTAGAACTGTTCCTGTATTAATCACTGCGCTCTCAGGAACCCACAAGCTAGATTGGCCTATTATGGCGGCTATTACTACCGTGTCTATGATACCGGCATTCGCCTTTATAACGTTCGTGCAGAGATACTTAATTAAAGGGCTTACGATGGGGGCAGTTAAATAATTTGCCTGGATCTTTTAGGGCTTGACATAAACTCTATAGATATGGGCTTGGCGATTGAGAATGGTGCACTGCAGAAGGGGCATCGCAGGCCCGTGGTTACTTTCTTGAATGGCTCGTCGCAGTTTGGGCATTCTTCCGTGCCGATTGGGGGCCTGAGCCGCATTTGAGGCAGATGAGCGTGCCTCCCCAGCTTATTGCCTCGACCTTCACTAGCGCCGGGGGTCGATGTGCTGTTCTCGCGGTGGCTTTTGTCTCGGTTGGTGATTAGAGCCGATGCCGCGAGGCACATCGACCCAGCTATGAGCAACCTTAAAGGACTCCTCGGATTTTACTCCTTCTGTGAGCGGGAGGAGGTGGGTGATGGTAACCAACAAGATGAGCAGGACGCCGACTAGGCTGACAGGGGAGGCGAAGAGGGGCCTTATCTTCAGCCTGCTCGCGGCCCTAGAGGCTCTCTTCGGCTATCCTCGCCATGGCGCTCCCCACTATCACGCCCTGCACCCCCCTCCGCGCCATCACCGATACTTGGCGTAGAGACGAGACGCCGAACTCCACCGTGGTTTAAGGTCTCTCCCTCATCACTAAGACCCTCTCCAGCAGCCTCAGGGCTTCCGGAGAGACCTCGCTCCTCACACACGTAACGCCGGGTAGGGAGACGAGCTAAGAGAAGCCCGTTGAGGCTCTGAGAATCAGGTCCAGCCTGTTGTTGGAGGTGGTTAGCGAGGCTAGGAATATGGTTGAGAAGCTAAAGGCTTTGCGCCGTCTCCTTGAGGCTGAGCGGCTCCTCGATGGCGAGAACAGGAACGACGACGCCGTCCACTCCGCATGATCTAGCCTCCTCGAAGAAGGCCCTGCAGCCCATAGGGTGTATAGGGTTTAGATGGAAGAGAATCACAATCGGCCTCCCACATCCCTCCTATTAGCCGTTGGATAAGGGTTAGATAGTGAGTGTTAAGATGATGTGTTGTGATTGAGGAGCTGCTTAAGGCTACGATTATACTTTTCGTGGTTGTGGACCCTGTTGGAAACGTGCCGATACTGGTTGAGCTGACGAGGGGGTCGAGCGGGAGGCTAGGAGGAGGGTCTTCAACCAGGCCGTTCTCGTGGGGTCTTCTCTGCTGCTGGTCTTCGCCTTTGCCGGCCAGCAGATCCTCGCCCTCTTCAACATATCTCTCTACAGCTTCATGATTGCGGGCGGCATACTCTTCCTCTTCCTAGCTCTTCAAATTCTGATTTATGGCGGTGAGAAGCTTTTGGCGAAATCCGGCGACGTTGGTGTCTTCCCTATCGGGTTCCCGCTCCTCGTGGGGCCGGGCTCCATAACTACAACCATGATAACAATTAACGCCTCCGGGCAGATAATAGCAATCCTCTCGGTCTTGATAGTCATGTTCCTCACATGGGTTATCCTCAGGGGCATCGACAAGCTATACGACTTCTTGGGAAGGACTGGAGCAGACGTCATAGCCAGGGTATTAGCCGTGATCTTGGCGGCTGTCGCAATCGAGTATATCTTGTCGGGCATGAGGAGGGCTTTGAGAGAATAGCCGACCCCTCTCGCAATGGCGAGACCGTGAGGGGTTAGGCTTTAATACGGGGTTGAATTGGCTAGAATCGAAAAAACCCGGCGTAGCTCAGCCTGGTAGAGCATCCGGCTGTAGAGGCCGGCATCCAGCCGCGCCTATGCCAGCCTACTAGGCTCACAGAGACCGGAGGGCCGCAGGTTCAAATCCTGCCGCCGGGACACTCCTCCTCTAAGGCACTACTTTCTGCTAAGCGGTTTTTACGCGTAGCGGTGTCTGTGAGAGAGACGAGGTTAAATAATTCAGCCATACCTCATCTACGTTAGAATTGGGGAACGGTGAATTCGCGGCGAGGCAGTTGCTAAAAGTCAGGAAGAGGCTAAGGTGGAGTGAAAGAAGATACAAGCTAAGGATGCTCCGCTTTAAGGAAAAGTTTGACCCTCTCGAGGGAGCGCCAATGGCGCGTGGAATCGTGATAGAGAAGAAAGGCATAGAGTCCAGACAGCCGAACAGCGCGGTAAGAAAGTGTGTCCGTGTGCAGTTAACAAAGAATGGCAAAGTTGTCACGGCTTTCCTGCCTGGAGACGGGGCTCTGAACGTCATAGACGAGCATGACGAGGTCATTATTCAGGGGATAGGCGGGACTCTGGGAAAGAGCTACGGCGACCTTCCAGGAGTCAGATACGAGGTCGTAACTGTGAACGGCGTCCCACTCAAACTTCTGGTCCTTGGGAAGGTCAAGAAGCCGAGGCGCTAAACTTTTTCCAAGCGACCAGGAAGCACGCCACGAATGCTAGTGCTGTGTATAAGAGAAGAGAATAGAGGCCGATAGGCACCCTGACTACTGGCTCTAAGGGATTAAAGGTGTCCTCTTGCTCGAAGACCATCCAGCCGGCCTTAAGCCTGACAGCGTCTCCCTTCGCCACATGCAAGGCAACGTTCCCGTACCCGTCTGAGTAGCCATCCCACTCAACTGTGCCGTCCGGCCGCTGAACCGAGATCTGAAAGAATGGGGCCGGAAGTCCTAAGAAGTCGGCAACCTTGACCGCAGGTCTTGCTACTGAAACATTAACCATGTATCGGCCGGGGCTGGTTACGTTCAGGGACACAGTCTCTTTCACGTCGCGACCATGCCAATCTATCTCTAACACCTCGAAGGAGCCCTCGGGGAGCCAGGCCCGCTCTTCCGTGGAAAAGCGAATCATTGCGCCGTTCTCCCCGCGAAGTAGGATTGACGCCTCAATGGGGGGGTTCGTGGTGACAGACACTCGGTAGAGTCTTCTATAAAGTGGGGTCAGCCTGATGCTCTCTTCAACTTTCAGTGATAGCATGGATGCGTTAGACTCGACTCTTCCACTCCATTTAACGAATTCTAGCGACTCGTCCTCGCTTATTGCGATGATCCTTGGCGCGTGGAGCATTATGGTCTGGTTTACCGGAACCCATAAAGCTTCCTCTCCACCCCATACACCTCCCTCAACTACGACTAACACTTCTTCACGCCAGTGAAGAATGATGCCGCACGGAGCCTCTACTTTTAAGCGGAGGCCGTCAACGATTGTGGCTCCACCCGTGGCGCCGAGAAACACAGCCCGCCTCCCCGCATCTAACTCTATGGACTTGGGGATGCTGAGCTCCAAGATCTCACCCTCCTGATACCACCCCGGGGAGACGTTGACAGGGTAGGTGCTTTTTACATCGACATAGTAGTATCTGCGATACTCTGGGACGAATTTTGAAGGGGCTGTAATATTGACTACGAGATATGGTTCGGTAGACTTAATTGGCGAGAGCCATCCGGCGAACACGGCCTGGGTCCCGTTACTCCACACTATCCCGGGCCGGGCCATTATGACTGTCTGAGAATTGTGGTCGACCCAGAAGGACTCACTGACCTCTCTGCCCGGGCTCTCAACCCTTACGAGGTGTTGAACTATCCAGATCGCTGTAAGTCGAACCGGGCTGGAGATGTTCAACGAGACCAGCTGCGACGGGGTGTAAAATGTTCCTTCAAAGCCTTTCAGAAACAGCCTGTTTTGCTCGTTAATTTCGACAATGCTTGGCGAGACGGTGATGTTGAGAATTGTCCCCTCAGGCCACCACCCCGCTCCGACCGCGACGCCAATCTCGGAGCTAACCTCTACGAGGAACTCTCTCTGATAGACCGCTGAAAGTCTCACAGGCCCCTCTACGATCAATTCAATGGCATTACTTGTGGAGTTTACTGAGCCCTTCCACATCTTGAAAACAAGCCTCTCGCTACTCGTCAAATTCACTAAATATGGCGCGGCTACGTATATTCTATGGCCCCGCCTCACCCATTCATCAGTGAACAAGCCTTGACCATAGTCGATAACGACTCTATATTCAGCGTAGAAGGAAGCCACATAGTCGGCATTCAGGGTCGGCTTTATTGACAAAGTGACGTTCTGAGAGATTAATGTCTGTGAGCCCCTTAACCTCCAGCCAGCGAACAAAAACCTAGCCGAGTCATTATTCACCCCGGATATCAGTGTGTCGACGTTTATGGAGATTCTTTCGCCGGCCGTGACTATTATGGTCTTGTATAGCTGTTCTTCGCCGTTCAAGTCAAGGTATATTCTGACCCTCAGCTTGACTGGCAGGCCATCTACATCAAGTAGCTGTAGATAGTCGATCTCTTCGATGAGGCTGACTTGTTCGGGAGGCCGCTTGAAATATCCTGCGTCGAGCCAAGAATATGCCACGGCTAGCGCGTAGAGGTTTAGTGTTGATGGCCTCGAGCCCGGAACCAGATACTCATACATCAAGTCTTTAGAGTTTTCTGTGTGGCCCAGGCCGAGTGCATGACCGAACTCATGCAACGCAACCACGATCGCATACTCTTCTCTACCGGCTATACACTCTTTGGACAGTTCTATAGCGACTCTTCTAATCTCGCCATTGACGATATATGGGTATGCTGCACCGCATATTCTCTCACCCAGAGTCTGAACATATCTGATGACGATGTCTCCGGAGGTGCCATTGACGCCCTCAACAAGTTTTACGAACCTCAGCTGGGACAAGTAACTGTAGTTATATAATGCGGTAAAAGTTTCTATTGCTCTCGCCCACCAGTCGACGGCTTGGCCGGCCCATCTCGTATAGCGCTCGTCACTGGTTGGAGCTATTAGCACCGTCAAAACACTTTTCCTCCATGCGCCTATCATATCGATGCTTCTACTGCTGTTCTCGGCTATCTCTAAAGTCTCGTTGATGTGTGTGATGTTGTGACTGTGAGGTGTTAGCGGCGGATGGATAAGATAGGGGAGGAAGAGGAAGAAGAGTAAGACTGCCCCCAATATCCGCCGACCCATGATGACAGCTTAGAGATGCGGGATGGGGTATATAATGCTGAATTCTGGTAAAAAATTCGGGATTTTCCGATCCATCTATCCTATTTGGGCGCCGAGAACTTCCTTGGCAAACTCTATGCCCTCTTCTCGGGTTAGCTTGTGCTTGTGACCTATTCGACTCCTTTTCAGCCTTCTGAGGGAGACCCTGTGCCCTGGCCTCGAGAGGTGGACTATGACGTCCATTCCAATTATTCCCAACTCTGGGTCATACCTCGTTCCGGGAAACTCAAGATGCTCCTTTATGCCAAAAGCGAAATTCCCAAGCTCATCGAAGTTCTCGCTAGAGAGCCTGTTTCCAACGGCTGCCAGCGCCCTCTTCAAGAATTCCTCAGCTTTTTTTCCTCTAAGAGTAACGATAGCTGCCATAGGCTCCCCCCTTCTTATTCCGAAGCCTCTGATTGTTTTTCGGGCCTTTCTAATAGAAGGCTTCTGCCCTGTGAGCTCGCTCAGAATCTTGACGGCTCTCTCGAGCCGTATTCCGCCCTCACCTATCGAGGTGTTTACGACGACCTTGTTTACCTTGATTCTGCGCATCGAGTTCTTTAAAACAGCGTTATCCACGGCTTATTATCACCTACAGGCATGAAGTAGTTCAAGATCGTGACAACGCGGCCTGTGCTCGACTCCAACTCGGCATGCCTCTTCGCCGGGTATCTCCGCTCCGCATCTAAACGTATGAGCGGTCCATGAAGCCCCATTCTTGAACCGGCAGTTATCAAGCAGTAAGACCCCTCAACTCTCCTGAAAATGGCTTTAACGTCTTGGCCTGGCAGTCCCAGCAGAAAGGTATCACCCACTTTTACTGATTTTACCATTTCGCTGCCTGCCGGGAACTGAAGGTTTCTCCCATCATGAAGAGTGAACTGAATCATCCCTCTTTTTACATGTTGTTTCCTCTTGACTTGGCAAGGCTTTACCCCCGCTTCCTCATCGCTTATCTCGAGAAGCTCCAATCCCCTCCCAAACTTGGGTAATACCCTGAATTTTTTCCCTAGCTTGGGAATTGATATCACATCCATTAACCCTACACCAAACCTTGGCTCTCTTAAGACCTCGCCATCTACTAGAATGTTGCCTAGCCGTATTACTTTCTCCGCCTCGGAATAGGTTCTCGCAAACCCCAGTATGTCTCTGACAATGACGGCAAGGGGTATGGAAAGTTTGAGCGGATGTCTACCGGGAATAGTTCTCGGAACAAATTTGTATTGCTTGCGGGGGACTTTGATGATGGGAGGCGCAGCCAGACGCTTGAGATGCATGTCCTTCACCCCTCACCCAGCTTTTCCTTCCTATACTTGTCGTCGAGGTTTAGAGCCACAACCATAAGATTGGAAACGTTGACCGGTATGTCCACTACCCTTCCATCAGCCCGCTTCCTCGTGAGCCCCTCCACAAAGGCAACCCGCTTCGAGCTATTCACAGACTTCACCTTCCCTTGAACACCCTTAAACTCCCCACGCATAACCTTCACAGTATCCCCGACCCTCAGTGAAATTGACCGCCGGCCATGCTTTGACCGGAGTTCGGGGCTTAAATGCACATGCATCAGCTTAGGCAAGACGTGTTTAGGCGCGTTGTACAGCATGTATCTCTGAATTGAAGGCTTTTTCGAGAGAGGATTTTTCGCAGCCAACTCTCATCACACTATTATCGATGCTATATTGGCTATCTTCGACCACCTCTCAGCTGCCTCCCTTGCTACCGGGCCTTTAATCTCCGACCCCTTAACATCCCCTTCAGGGGTCACCAAGACCGCCGCCGTATCCTCAAAGGCTATCCAAGTCCCGTCCGGCCGGCGGTAGGGTTTCTTCTGCCTGATAATTACAGCGTGCATCACCTTCTTTCTCAGATCTATAGGGCCCTTCTTCACAGTTACGGCGACCAAGTCCCCCACACCTGCGGCGGGCTGCTGTCTTAGCCTCTGCTTAAGCCCTATGACCTGTATTACCTTCAATATCTGCGCGCCTGTATTGTCCGCGCAAACCAAGTAAGCACCCTTGTTTATCGTTCTAGGGATGTTAGGTCTCCTAAGCAGCACACCTACCTCTGCTACTGCTCTAGACCTCTTTGACAACTCCACCACCCTGTCCCAAGTTTTCTATCACAACAAAGTGTATGGTTTTTGATATAGGTCTAGACTCAGCTATCCTAACAACATCACCCACCTCCGCTCCTAAACACGACGGAAGGTGGGCTGATATTCTCGACCTTTTCCTCATATATCTCTTATACTTTTTGATATACTGGACTGTCGTTCTCTCAACGATAACGGCCCCCCTCATCCCCTTCTTATAAACTCTCCCGGTCAGTATGATTCCTCGCACCTTTAAAGACCCGTGAAATGGGCAGTTCTCGTCATCACAGGCCCCCTCAGGAGGCTTGACCTCGACGCCTATGTTTCTGGTCTTCTGAACAGCCATCCCACCAGCACCGCTATATCTTCTCCCAACATCGTTTTAATTAAGATTAAGACTCGTGAGGACTATACGCGTCTCTGCCAAGCATGCCTTATCCTCTTCAGTCGCTGAGCAGGCCTGCCGAGCAGATCCTCTCCGTCTGCAATCCAGACACCTTCATCAGATATTATTTTGAATACGTATCCCTTCTTCGGAATTTTTTTCACGCCTTCAGCCGTCTTGACCAGGACGGTGTTCGCGGTCTCACCGACTATTTGGCTCTCCGAACAAGTATTATCGGCTTTTCTGATGATGAAGCATTTGTAGCCAATAAGGGTGACGATTCCTCTACGACCTGCCAATCTCCTTCTCTTTCATAATAGTCAAAATCCTCGCAATCCTCCTTCTCAGATTCCTGATGCTAGGCATATTCTCGCCTCTACCGGTAGTTATGATCTTTATGCCAGCATTCCTAAGCTCGGTTCTAGCAGCTTCTAGCTCCTCTCGAAGCTCCTCCAAACTCTTACCCCTAAGCTCCTTAACCTCTTTCACCATGTGGACTCGCCTCAACCTCTGCCTCCTTCTCCTCAATCCTCACTTCTTCTGGCAGGTGAGCATTAGGTGGATAGATCTTCACCTTCACACCATATATCCCCGTTGCGAGCTGAACATGCGCTACCCCCATCCGCACATTCTTGGCATAGTCCCCAGACTTCGGAAGCAGGCCTGCTGTAAATTTCTCAGACCTTGACCTTGCAGAGGTGAGCTTGCCGGAAATCACTATCTCCGCGCCAATAGCGCCTGAATCCATGATTCTGCGCAAGGCCCAGAATGCCACACGCCTCCACCTTACCCCACTTCCAATTGCCTGAGCAACTCTCTGAGCCATCAACTCGGCATTAAGCTCAGGGACCTCGATCTCCGACACAGAGATCTGGACGTTCTCGAGGCCAAATCTCCTCTCAACCTCTTCTTGGAGAGACTTTATTGTCCTTCCTCGAGTACCGATAACGAGGCCGGGCTTCATACAGTAAATGATTATGTTAGTTCCGATGGGTGTTGTTGTTATGGAGATGTCGCCGATTAGGGCGTCACGCAGTCTATTCTTGATGAACTCGATGAGCTCGCCTCTTTTCGAGACCTTCTGAAGTATCTTGTCGACGGCAGTAACCAATCTGATAATTTTTTTCAGAGACTCTATTTAAGGATTGGCGCCGTCAGACCTTTTGGCGGGTTCAGGTTGACTGAGCGGCTGCAACCTCTATGTGCACAAGAGTTTTATTGTGTGGCGTGGCTCTCCCAAAGGCTCTTGGGAAGAATTTGCTGATTACGCGCCCTTTATGCGCGGCCGCATGTATCACGACTAATTTGTCTGTGTCTAGGCCTTTGAACTCCGCATTAGCCTCCAGAGAGTCCAGCAACTTCAACATATGCTTAGCCACCTTTACCGGGTAGCCGCCAGCTCCCTTTGTTTGGCTATGATGCGCTCGCAGCTTCCTATACCTCCTGTAAGGGATCATCCTCTTCCTCTCTACAACATCTTCGAGTAGCCTTCTAGCTTCAGTAAGCTTCAGTCCCCGAATCGCGGCGCATACCTCTCTACTCCATTTGGGAGAGACATCAATCTCTCGTACAGACGCCTTCACAGTAACGCTAGGGTCAAGGTTTCTCACCGAGTATCTCCAGTTTGGCATCTTTCTAGCTCTTCAACCTTACAGTAATATAAAAATTCTACCTAGTGAAAAGAGTGTTTGATTGAGCCGGCAGCTGAAAAAATACGTCACCGACGAGTATAATGATTACGTCATCTATAACGCCCTTGCAAAAGTGGAGAGGGATGCGAGCCGCAGAGAAATACTGTATGCTCTTTCGCAGAAAGAATACGAGCACTATCTGTTCTGGTATCAGCTCTCAAACCATAAGCCAGACTCGCCTTCACGCGCCAAGATTTGGCTGCTGCTGGCCGCTAGGCGGCTGCTGGGTCTTATATTCGTGGCGAGGCTTTTAGAGAGGCATGAGCGCTCTGTCGTTAAGTGGTATAGGGCCCTTTATGAGACATTGCCCACAAAGGAGAAAGAAACTTTATTCCACATAATTAGAGAAGAGGAGGAGCATGAGAAGGCTCTTATTGGCCAGATTCAGGAGAGGATCGTCCAGTATCTGGGTTACGTGGCGCTCGGTCTCTCCGACTCAATTATAGAGATTAGCGGAGTTCACGCCGGATTCCTTGGCGCCACCAGCGTCACCATGTTTGCGGGTGTTGCGGGCATGGTAGTCGGATTTGCCGCCTCAATATCAATGGGGGTGGCGTCTTATATTCAGGCGAAGCAGATGTCTGCCATCATACCTTTGAAAGCGGCTACAGTCACCGGCCTGTCATATATAGTCTCGGTAATTCTTCAAGCACTCCCATTCTTCCTGACCACGGATATAGTGTTAGCTTTCACATCCTCAATCACCATCTCTTTACTGCTCATAACGGGTTTCACATACTATGGTGTTGTGTTGAGAGATATCGATTCGCGCAAGGAGATTGTCACAAACGTTCTGTTGACCTTGGGGACCGCCGCCGCGACTTATGTTTTTGGGGAAATGATATCAAGCTGGCTAGGACTCAAATCGCTTCACGGCTTATTCAAATCCTAGGTAAGCCTCAGTTCGTCCCATAAGAGTCTATCTCTATTCTCCCCCGCTCAACCCCACCTTTCTCCAACTTTTGCATCATCCCGTCCTGACCTAGCTGTCGGTCGCCCGCAATGAACTTTGCACCACCGCAAATCCCGTACCAAGCCTTCCTCCAACCCTCTACTCGAGAGGCAATGTCTTGAAACTCCAGCCTCCTGCCCAGCACCAAATCAACACGTCTCCGCAGCGAACTGCTTATCGGGAATGTCGATTCGTAAAGCTCTTCCTCGCTTATCTCATGTTCCCTAGTAAAATTCAGCAAAAGTTTCAGCCTCGAATACTGAGCGAGCAGGTTCGGGAGAAGTCTCTTATAGATTAGGTCCCTCCTCGTGCGGTTCACAAAGAACAGCCATATGTCAACGTCCATTCTTTTATCGATTGCATATTCTATGAAGCATCTGAAAGGCACGATGCCACTGGATGAGGCGAGGAAAACAAGCGTATCTAAGGCCCGGCTCTCAATTAGAGTTAGTGGCTTGCTGAGAAACCTCCCGTAGGGGCCCTCGATCACATACTGGTCATTCACTTTCGCCTGTGCGAGGAAATATGGCGCGAACTGTCCATGCTCACTCTTGATGGTGAGCTCCATATAGTCCGCCTTGGTAGGGGGCGTGGCTATCGAGTATAGTCTGAAATCGTTTTTCTTGTAAGGTGTATCGAAGTAAAGTTTTACATCTTGCCCTGGGTGATATGGAAATATCTCCTGGTTTAAGGCGCTGACAAACCTGTATGTCCTACATTCTTCAGTCTCCTCCCTGACATCTACAACAGTCATGACCAGCCTAGTGGTCTTAGTTGACGCACCCATCCGCTTTATACGGATTTACGGCTTTATATTACCTCTACCGACACGGCATGAGAAAAAATATTTTTGAGTAGCTAAAGAAAACTTTACTTGTTGAGCCAAAGGGTGAGGTGGTCTACAGCTCTTCAAAATCTTAAGACAATGCTCATCCCTGGAAAATACGGCTTAGAGAGATGGAGTTATACTCTGCAAAGGGTGAGTGGGGTTGTTGTTTCACTTTATTTCATCGCCCACGTGCTGGAGACAGGGAGTTTCGTGGGGGGAGTTACAGTCTGGGCCATCCCGGACTATGATTTTGCGGAGAGGGCCTACCGTGAGGCTGTCTCTTTCCTGAAAAACCCAATCTTCGACGCTGGCTTGGCCGTAATCGGTCTTCTGGTCGTTTTCCACACCATTAATGGAGTAAGGCTTGTCCTAGCTCACTTCGGATTGGTTCTTGGCAGCCCGCGGAGGCGAGAGATCTTGGAGACCCCGGCCTCTTTCAGCAATCGGCAGAGGGCGCTTTTCTGGCTTAGTATATCTCTCGCTATCTTCGCCATGCTTTATACACTTGACGCCTTGATGGGGGTGTTCAGGCCTTGAGGGAGCGTAATGTCATGCTCCTACACTACGCTACTGGATTAGCGATACTCCTGTTTGGAGGCATTCACATCTGGACACTATTTTTCACCTATCCGTTCCAAGGGACGATCTGGGAAACCACGATGAGGTTTGACAGCATGCCATACGCAATCCTGCCCGTCTATCGGAACACATTACTGGCTTTGTCCCTGCTCGGACTCCTCGTATCCACGACTATCCATGCATTTAACGGGCTCAGAATAATTTTAGCCGAGCTGATTGGTAAAAGAAATATCTGGATTGAAAGAGGGCTGTTTGCTATTGGCGCCTTTTTAGTTATTTATGGCACTCGGACAATCCTGATTGCCCATATGCTGGTGTGAGGATGTTTGGAAGCCGTCAGATTTAGGGTGCATAGGTTCAGGCCGGAGGACGGGCATAGGGGGAGCTTCAGAGAGTATCAAGTGCCTAAGAAGAAGGGGATGACGGTTCTCGACGGCCTGATATACATTAAAGAAAACCTTGACCCCACGCTCTCTGTCAGGTATTCTTGCCGCATGGCCATCTGCGGGTCCTGCGGCATGAGAGTGAACGGCATGGAAGTGCTCGCCTGTAACACGCAGATCGTCGAGCTCGAGAAAAAGGTAATCACTGTGGAGCCTATGAAAAACTATCCTTTAATAAAGGACATAGTCGTAGACATGTCCGAATTCTTCGTTAAACAAAAGAATCTCAAGACTTGGCTAATACGCAAAGACGTTGTCGAGCAGGAGAACCCCACCCGCCAGTATGCCCAAACAGAGGAGGAGCTTGAAAAAATCCTTCAATTCACATACTGTATCCAGTGTGGACTCTGTTACTCAGCCTGTCCCGTCGTCTCAAATCTACCACAGTTCTTGGGTCCGCAGGCCCTCATGAAACTCTATAGATATTTGGCAGACAACAGGGACGAGGGAGAGGACAGACTGGCCGCCGTTGACAAGTTCGAGGGAGTTTGGAGATGCCACTTCGCAGGCTCGTGTAGCACGGTGTGCCCTAAAGGCGTAGACCCTGCGCTAGCGATTCAGCTACTAAGGCGCGCAGCGCTGAAATAGGTTGTCTTCAGAAAGTCCTTAAATCCATGGAGGACGCCAACTCATCTGGCTTGAAGCAGATCTACGTGGGTGACAAGGAGGTTGTCTTCAGGGAGGCCGTTGCAGAGGGTTACATCAAACTGCGGAGAGAGACAATAGAGCGGGTTGAGTCAAAAAACGTTGAGAAGGGCGACCCATTAACGCTCGCACGTTTAGGGGGGATTGCAGGCTCGAAATATACCCCCCTGCTCCTTCCGCTTTGCCACAACATAAGGATCGAGGCAGTTGATGTCGATGCTTGGATTGATAAGAGCAGTTCAAGGATTGGTGTGCGGGCCCGGGTTAGGGCTCATGAGAAGACAGGCGTTGAGATGGAGGCCTTAGTAGCTGCCATGACGGCGTTGCTGAACATTTGGGATATGGTGAAGCAGTATGAGAAGGACGAGAGGGGACAGTACCCACACACGGCTGTTGAGTTTGTGAGGATAGTCTCTAAGACAAAGGAGTGACGGAGTAATTGAGGATCATAATTCTTGGCTCGGGGTCCATAGTTCCTACACAGCAAAGATTCGGGACCTCCATCTATATCGAGGAGGGTGAGAACAATGTCCTGTTGGACTGCGGCCCCGGAACCTTGGAGAAGATGAGGAGGCTATCACTCTCACCATTCACTGTGCAGACCCTCTGCCTCACACACTTCCACATAGACCACGTAACAGACCTTCTACCTCTTCTTAAACTCCGGGCATACACAGAGGAGGGGCTCCCAAACCCCCGACCCCAACACCTCAGAATATTTGGTCCAAAGGGCCTGAGAAAATTCCTCAGCACGGTTATAGACGACAACGAGTATTTCTCTTATGTGAAGACACTGATGAGGTATGAATCGTATTGCGTCATAGAAGAGGCTGACCCATGGCGGAAATACAGCATAGGGGGGCTAAGCCTAACCATGGCTCCAGTCACCCATGATTTCGGGGCAGCCTACAGGATAGATACTCCCCACGCCTCGGTGGTCTTCTCAGGAGACACGTCAATTAACACGGACATCATTAAGCTCGCAGAGGGAGCTGACATCCTTATCCACGAGTGCTCATTTCCGAGCGAAAAACTTGTTGGAAAGCATGTCTCGGAGCGCGAACTCGGTAGGATTTTGGAGGCGGTCAAGCCAAGGGTTCTGATTGTTTCCCATCTTTACCCTATCTGGGAAAAACAGCTCCACAGACTTGTAGAAGAGTTAGAGAAGGGTTACAGGTGTAGAATAATAGTCCCCAGCGACTGTCTCGAGCTCATTTTCTAGCTTTTTCTGACTGGTTGAAATGTGGGAGCCTTACCCCTTTTTGCCCCTGATACCTGCCTCGATAAGGCTTCTCAACCTCTGATGTCAGTTTTGCGAAGACTACGTGGATGAATCTTTCGCCGGCATAAAGTCTGACTGGGAACTCGCTCCCAATCATCTCTATCGTAAGCTGCCCTTCAAAGTTCGCATCCACGATGGTGGGTGGAAGCGAGAGCCCAAGCCTTGCATAGCTGCTCCTAAGGTTAACGAACCCCATAATGTCCTTCGGAAGCGAGAGATATTCTATGGTGTGTAGAAGGACGTGCTCGTGTGGATTTACGAGGAATGCTTCCCCCCTCTCAGTTAAGTAAAACTCCTCGACAGGGCTGTCGCGGGGGTCCAGAACCCTCTGAGTCTTCTTAAGCCTCCCTATCTCATAACCTATCCTCAGGTCAAGCCCATTCTCTCTAACAATCTCGTCGCTCATAGGCTCAACCTTCAGCCGCCCACTTTTAATATAGTTCCAGAGGTCGAAGTCTGAGAGAATCATCCCCAAAAACCCCTCCTCATCATAGAAATATACCTACTTCCTAAAACCATGGGGAAGAGAATACCTGTATTTACGGGCTCACTATCCCCTGCGGTATTGAAGACCTATCCGCGAAATACTTAACCACCCTATCCGGTTTCAGAGTTTTACAGACCATTTCAAAAGCTCTCTCAGGATCGCTATTGTCCCCGCACGTGTATATGTCGAGGGTTGCATATTTGTAGCTCGGCCACGTGTGTAGCGCGATGTGGCTCTCAACAACCAACGCGATGACTGACACCCCGCCTCTCTCCCCCCCGAACTTCCAAGCCTTCAACTCCACCAAGTTCATGCTCGCAACCTTCACGGCATCCTGAACAACATTCCTCAAGAACCTGAGGTTAGACAGTACTTTTGGGTCGCAACCATATAGATTACCGTATATGTGTTTGCCCACAACCCCTGAGCTGGACTCTTTCTCAACCAGCATTTTTCTCAATCATCGCGCACTTCACGAGTAAATAAACGTGTTTATTGGTCCAGCAACGACTCAAAGTAGGCGGTACGACCACCGAAAAGTCACGACACTTTCCTTCAAAAAAATACGTTTAACGTATGAAAAATACGGTTTGCGGCTCCTCTTCAAGAGACTGGTCCCGCTACCGTAAAATTGGCCATAAGCAAGCAAGATAGTTGTAAGTTGTAACTTATAAGGTATAACTAACCTAAACATAAACAAAAATATCTCGCACACATTTCTCAAAACAAACTGAAATAGGACCGTAACGGGGAAGTATATAAGGTCACATGCCCAAGATATTGCAAAAAAATCTGAGAAAACAAGATCCATCAGATTAGAAACCTGTCTCTACGCCTTGTAACCTGCTATTGAGTCGTTGGCCGATGCGTATCGGTGGGAGAATATTTGTCTGGAATTTTATGCCGATTTGTTTTGTTTTTGTTTTACTTTAGAAGGTAAACCTTTTAACTTTCCTTTTCTCTAGTTTTAGAGCGGGTATGGTAAAGGGTCGAGCTGGGGCTCAGAGGAGGAAGTTTGTTGTTGACAAGAAGGCGTTTTCTTTGGCGAGGCAGGCAGCTCGACGTCAGCCGAGGATCACTTTTTATTCTCCTGTGAGTTCTCTTGTTCTTAATTATCTCAAGAATGTAACGCCGCGGTTCAGTATAAGTGATGAGGTTTCTAAGATTGTGGAGGCTGAGTTGAGTAGGCGTTATCCCGAGCTTTTCAGCGCCTCTAGGAGGCTTTCTAGAGCCTCTGAGAGGAGTTAAGGGTATAATAGCTGGTTTTTGTCTTCGTGCATCTTGGGTGTGGATTGTTAAGGAAAGTTGTGGAGGATGCCTTGAGGGCGGCGAGGGATGAGCTGTTAGATGTTTTGCGGAGGGGGAGTGCGGCTGAAGCTTTAGGTCGAGGATTCTATGGGGATATCTCTTATAGGGGAGACGTAGTCTGTGAGAACGCTATAGTTGAGGTGTTAAGGAGCCGACTTGACAATGCCACCATAGTCTCGGAGGAGGGGGGCATAATGAGTGGTAGCGCGGGGAGATTGTGGGCGTTGGTCGACCCCGTTGATGGGAGCGCCAACATGGCTCGGGGGATAAACTTCTATTCATCTGGCCTAGCCATTGCGATGGGGCCGTCGGTCCGTGATGTGGTCTGCTCAGGTGTCATTGACCATGTCTCTGGTGAGCTGTTTGTTCGTGAAGGAGACTATGTCTCTCACCCACCAAGCAAAATGTTAGAGAAGGAGGGTGAACAGGATTTGGATGGCGCGCGTGTATTCTTTCACCACGCTTCTTTAAAGAGGGGACCACCCCTCCGAGACAGCATCATCAAGATTACCGAGCGTCTCAGCTTCTTCAGAGTAATGGGCTCGGCCCTCTTGGAGATGTGCCTGGCGGGAGCTGGGAGATCGGACGGCTATCTTTGTTTGACCACTGAGCTAAGGCTAATGGACATAGTCCCAGCTCTATACTTTGCGTTGGGCGCGGGATGTAAGGCGGCAACTTCCCCATCCCCCATTCTCGACGACAGACTAGATAGTAGGACTCGATATGGCATAATTTTGACTAAACATCAGAAAATATTCGAACAGACCCTCTCGATTCTTAACACTCGGTGGAGCAGGCTTGAGTAACTCTCGGCTTTTTATCAAAAACTTCAAAAGGCTTTGAGTAAAACTTATCCTTAATAACATGGCCGGGGCCGATATAGCTGGTTGAGTGACAAAGCGTCCTCTCTCCTCGACCAGAAGGCATGGACTGCGATGAAGAGGATAGGATTGTCAGAGTATGAAGCCAAGGCTTACATAGCTCTGCTATCCCGGAGAGGTGGGACTGCCAGCGAGATAAGCGCTGCCTCCCAGATACCTATCTCTAAAATCTATGATACACTAAAATCTCTTGAGCGTAAGGGGTTACTGAAGGCTGAAAGGGGTCGTCCAATGAGGTATATTCCTGAGCATCCGCAGGTGGCCTCAGAGTCCCTCCGAGCCTCTATCGAGAGGGAGCTACAATCTGACTTAGAGGTCTTTGTCTCCTCCCTGACACCCATATACGAGGGCGGAGGGCCTGAGCGCCCAGACCTCTGGATAATCAGGGGCGAGGCTTCTCTCTGGCGTAGCGTGAAAGACGTTATGGGGCGCGCCAATAAACAGCTCTCGCTGGTTCTACCCTCCATCCCCGCTGAGATTCAGCAGATACTGATCTCCACCGCCTCCCTGATAAAAGAGAGGAGAGGGGTTGTCCGTATCCTCTTAGGGCCGCAGGCAGGGTCCAAGACAGCGAAAACTTTGTCGACGCTTGCGGAGGTCAGGGTTAGGGAGATTTCTTTCGGAGGCGGCGTGATAAACGATATCTCCGAGGCCGTCCTACTTCTGCTAGCCCCTGGGGAGAATAGGCCTCAAGTGGCGATATACTCGGCGCACCTCTCATTAACAGCTATAGCCCAGGCATACTTCAACATACTCTGGGAGCACTCTGAGGAAGTCAAGATCTGAAGACGAGCTTCATGAAGCGTTTAGAATTCTCCTCCATCGTCACATTGTTAAACATCACGAAAACTAAATCTGCGTCGTAATTTCTTATGATGTTGTGGAGTTTCTTTAAGTCTTCATCGCTGTATGAGTATCTATACATGTATCTGCCGGGTGGGCTGCCATGGAGTCTCAGGTATGCTGTTCTGTTTGTCGTGAGGGTTGTGGGGTCTTGGAGGAATGGGTCTGTCACATGTATTAGTCCATGTCTTCTGCATATCTTGGAGATGTTCTCGACGGACCATCCCCTCGGCTCAAACCCAATTTGCAGATTCCCGCGCTCGATGCTTGAAAAGAATGTCTCGGCGTTCTCGAGGTTTTCCGGAGTGTCTTTGAAAGAATGTGAGGTCTGGATTATGCATATGGGGGCCTTGAGCAGCTCACAGATTCTCCGCGTCACATCCCATGACTCATAGACCTCCTCACTTGGTTTGAGGTCTCCGTGTTTCTTGCTGGGCTTAATGTTTGATCTTCTCCAAGTGGGGCTTGAGGCATTATGAGTGATACCTTGAAAGGCTTTAACTGTAAAGATAAAGTCGTCGGGCGCCGTGCTCCTCCATCTTTGGGCTGTCTGCTCCCGGACCACCCTGTAAAAGGTCGTCTGAAGCTCAACCACCTTATACTCCGAGATGTAACCCCTCATAGACTTCGGGAATCCGCAACAACCCACAAGGATCTTCATGCACTAATCGAGCCTCTGCAACCCCCCCAACAGATCTTTTACAGAACTCGATCTGGTCAATATGAGGGGGATCTTGGAGAGTTCGGCCAGCTCTATAGCCAGCCTATCAACCTGCTCAGATGTGGCTGGCCCGTGAAGCGCGACAGCCAGCGGCTTTAAGGGGTACACCCGCACCGCCACGAGTGGGGACCTCCCGGTGGAGACGTTTGTGAAGACCAATAAGCGCATAGACGTGGGGCCGAATATTTGGATGAACTCGTTTGAATCCATGTGCCTGATGGCTGATATGCTGTCGATTACCGTATATCCAAAAATCTCCGGGTCCCGCCCTACTCCCCTCCATAGAAACTCTCCCTCGATAGCCTCAACTATCTTGCTTAATGGAGTGGGCACGTGGAATTCACGCATATCCAAGATGGCCTTGTGGTGAGGGCGTGTAGAGTCGGAGAAATGTCTTATGTTTGCGCCTCCCTTCTCAAGGTCGAGAAAAATGAGGCTATCGACAAATTTCTTGACGAACTTGATGCCTGGAGACCTTTTACCCTGCTCATAGTCGCTTAGAACTGATGGGGAGACGCCCATCTTGGAGGCCACTTCTCGCTGCCGCTCGCCGAAAAGCTGCCTCCACTTCTTCATCGACACTCCGGGGCTCCTCGAGATCGCTATCTCCCCGGCTATCTTCACCTTGACCCTCTCTATCTCGTCCGCCCCCACTATCTGGGTGTATGACTTATCGGCAGGCACAGGCTCAGCGCCCCTCATCCAACTAGAATAGCGTGATAGAGCCCTGAAAATAGGTTTTTACCGTGGTCTAGCGCTGACTGCTAGGATTGAAGGCGAAGAATTACCGCTCAATCGAAAGACCATACACTAGGGTGGACTATATACATGGTGCTCCGCAGCCGCGCCTCGCTAAGTATGATTATGGGGTCTGGAGGGGCGATTATCAGTATAGGATAAGGCTGGTGGCTGATGAGTCTGTTCAGATCAGGGACTCGGCATTGGATGCCGCCAGAGTCGCTGCTGGTAAGACCCTCTCACAGAAAATAAGTGATAACTTCTACCTCGTAGTGAAGGCTCATCCGCACCATGTCCTAAGAGAGAACAAAATGATTTTCGGAGCTCACGCAGACAGGCTTCAAGAGGGGATGAGCAGGGCCTTCGGGCGCCCCGTGGGAAGAGCGGCGCGTGTTGAGAAGGGTGAAGACGTGCTTGAGCTATACGTTTATGGCAAAGACCTCGAATTGGCTAAAGTTGCCTCTAAGATCGCAGCCTCTAAGCTTCCCAAATCATATGAGCTGGTAATAGAGCCACTTGTCTCTGAAAAGGTTCAGAGTCAGGCAGAGAGCTAGTCGCGCGTAAGTAAAAGCGTTAACAGCGCCGCAGAGGTATGCATCCTATACTCTGCCTGGTCAAAGATGATGGAGAGGGGAGACTCAACCACCTCTTCGTCAACCTCCTCACCCCTCTTAATGGGCATACAGTGCATAAACCGGGCGCCGGGCTTAGCATTCTTAAGGAGCTGCATTGTAACGCGGTATCGTGGCAGGAAATCTTTGAGCCTCTTCTCATACTCGGCCTCTAGACCCATCGAGACAAGGACATCTGTGTAGATGAAATCGGCGTCTTTGACAGCGGACTCAGGGTCTTCGAGAACCTCAAGTTCGCTGCCGATCGATACAGCGAGTTCACGGTATTTAGCGAGCTCCGGGGCTGGAGGCCAATACTTTTTTGGAACTGCGACAGAAATTGAGACTCCCAACATCACGCAAATCTGCACCAGGGATCTACAGACATTGTTGAAGTCGCCTATATATGCGACCTTAAACCCCCACCCGCCAGAAAACTCATACATAGTCGCGAGGTCCGCGAGGGCTTGGCAGGGGTGGTGTAGGTCTGTTAAGGCGTTCACGACGGGGATGCTGGAGTACCTTGCTAGCTCTTCTATTGATGAATGAGAATTCAGCCGCGCTACTGCTGCGTCCACGTAGCGGGAGAGCACCCGGGCGGTGTCTTTTATGGGCTCGCCTCTGGCGAGCTGTAGTTCGGATGCAGGCAGGTAGATGATCTCTCCTCCCAGCCTCGAGACGGCAGAGCTAAACGAGACCCTCGTCCTGGTTGAAGGCTTTTCAAACAGAAGAGCCACAACCCTGCCTTGAAGGGTTTTCTCACGATACCCATCCTTCTTATAGCTAGCTGCGCGCTCAAGGATCTCGAGTAGCTCACTCCTCGTTGCATCAAATATCTGGAGAAAGTGTCTCAACCCGTAAGTGTTTTGATGTAAGGGGTTTTAAAAAGTTAATACAGGGCGGCTATCTCCCGGACCCCTTCAAAATGCCCGCAACCCCTCCGAATGTCCTGAGGAACATCTCGCCAGCCTCATGCCTTGAGGAGACGAGCTCGACGCGGGTCCGGGACTCCTCAGCCTCCCTCAGCAAAACCTCTATGAGCCTTTCCTGACTGACAAGCCTGAATCCTTGTGAGCCACATTTCGGGCACTTCCCAGAGAGCTTTTTAGGAAGCTCCACCACGAGCTCCTGCTCACCCAGAATCTCTGTTGCCTCGAATTCGCAATTCAGGCAGCCATACTTGATCTCGACTAGGTCTATCTCCTCACTGATTACCAGCAACTCCACCTGTCTCCCACGCAAAGCCTGCCTAACAGAGTCGAGCCCATATACTACGGAGTTTTGACTCGTCACCCTCCTCATCAATTCATCGACCAATCGCCTCTCCCTCACAAGTCTAAGGTTGGAGAGTATGTCGGCCGCCCTGTCGATCGCCTCTCTAACCCCCTCCTCACCCGAGTATGAGGTGTCGATAATGTGGATTTTGTCTCGCAGAGAGTAGTGCAGCTTTCCCTCCTTTACGAATACCTCTTTGGTTGGTCCGGGTCCCGCGACTATCACAGCCTTGAGATCGGGATAGCTCAGGAAAATCTCATTGGCATGTTCCGCCAGCCTAGAGTAGTATTCCTGAAGAGCCTGATCCCTGAGCCTCTCAAACCTCCGAGAAGACTGACCCCCCGCTCTATGTTTACCCGGTATGCCGCTCGTGTAACTCCTCAACTCGACGATGGCCTTACCCCTCAGCACAGCTATCGCCGCATCCTCGTTATCAACTGAGATCACCCCGTATGTCTCACGCTCCTTAAGAAAGTCTTTAAGAGGGTCAACGTAGAATTTTGAGTCGCAGCGGTAAAGGAAGAAGTTTATAGGCTCGGGTGGGAAGAGGTGGTAAACCTCTATCTTCTCCGTCCCCTCACCGTTCTGCGGTATAGCGCCACTAAAGACTATCAATCCGTTGGGACCACTATCCTTAAACAGCTTTAACCTCTGGATCGCGCTCTCAATCGCGTCCATGACCGCCTTCCTCGTGCCCTTAGACTTGATGTTGGAGGCCGTTGCCAGCTCCTGCCTCAGATAGCCAATAACCTCGTCAATCCTCTTTCCAGGCGGTATGTAAAGCGTCACAAGCTCAGTCCCACGCCCCGATCGCGACTCCAATGTCTCGAGAAATCTCCTGAACTTATAGCGCTCTACGCTGTCCCATTTTGCTATTCCATTCTCAGTCCCCACCCATATTCGACGGCGCTTAATTTAACCCTTAGTCGCCGTCTAAATGACCTCATATTCTCTAAGCGTGGCTTAGGGGTGGGAGGATTTTTTATCAAGTGTCGCCGCGAAGTCTTGACTGGGCTTGAGACTGGTGCTTAAGATTGGTGGTCATCTTTTCTCCACTGAGGAGGGCGTCTCGGTTGATTGGATTGAGAGGGCCGCCGAGGTGGTTAGGCGCTCCTTCTCTGAGGGGGACAGATGGGCTGTAGTGGTGGGTGGTGGATTAGGTGCAAGGCGCTTTATTGAGGCGGCTAGGAGGCTTGGAGCTGATGAGACTACATGCGACGAGATAGCAACCGAGATCACGCGGATACACGCTAAACTCTTCATAAAGGCTCTTGGGGAGGCTGCATATCCACTCGTGGTTAAGAATGTTGACGAGCTGCGAGCAGCCCTTACAGGCAGAGGAATAGCGGTTGCCGGTGGTTTCTGGCCTGGCCAATCAACGTTCGCCGTAGCCTCCTACTGCGCCGAAACAATTGCCGCAGAGAGACTTATAGTGGCCACGAACGTAGAGGGCATATACGACAAGGACCCGAGGGTGAATAAGGACGCCCGCCTGATACCTCGCCTAAATTATGACGAGCTTAAGAGGCTGATGTCTGGTGCACCGCAGCTTGCGGGCGAGTATAGGATGGTGGACAATGTGGGACTTTCGATACTTGAGCGTAGCAGGATTAAACTCCTGATAGTTGACGGAAGGGATGTTAGGAACATAGAGCGGGCTATTCTCCAAAACTATGGAGGGACAACGGTAGAGATTTAAACAGCCTGGCTTGAAGAGATACCGCTAAATTTACGGCCGCATCTCTGGGCCCAGAGTGAAGATCGCAGTAGCGGGGGGTGGAGTGGCTGGGAGCTACTTCTCGTCCATTATGAACAACGAGCACGAGGTAACCGTTTTCGAGAGACAGGGTAGTGAAGAGTTTAGGGCCATCTGTGCGTGGGGGACAAGTAAACACGAGATGAGGAGGCTGGCTTCCAATGTTGGGATTAGCTTTGACGAATATATCTTCCACGAGGGGCGAGAGATGGTTGTAAAGCTACCCGGCGAAAAAGAGTTCTCGATCAAGCTTAAGGGGTTATGCACTTTCGATAAGAGGCGATTCATACTGGATATGCATGCAAAGTTGAGAGTCATTTATGGCTTTGACGTGAAGCGGGCGAATATTGAGGGGTTCGACTTGGTAGTAGACTCCACTGGCTTCCACAGAGCCCTTCTGCCTAGGCTCAAAAAAGACTACTACATACCGACCGTAGAATACCTCGTAAAATATAAAGACCCACCATTCGACGACTTCTACTTAATGCCTCTCACACACCTCGGCGGATATCTCTGGTATTTCCCACTCTCTCGTGGATTAGCACACGTGGGTGTTGGCGATTATTTCGGTAGGCACAGGTCGGCCCTAGCGGAGTTCATGAACAAGTATCCCGGAGAAATACTAGACGTTGTAGGCAAGCCTGTCAGGATTGCGCCTCCACACCTCTGCAACCCTATCGTGAGTGAGAGAGTTGTTGGTATCGGTGAGAGTATTGGAACGGTCCACCCGGTCATCGGGGAGGGCATAATACCGGGGATGCAATCGGCTGAGATACTCGCTGAATGCGTCCAGAGCGGACTGGATGGTTATGCTCATAAGATCTTCAGAGCTTTTTCAGTGTTCTACGACATCTTCCAGTTTATCAGGAAAGTGCATAACTCAACCTTTAGCTACTTAAGGGACTTCAAGCTCTTGCTGTCGCCGTTCATCTATATGAAACTCAGAGAGGATAGGTTCGGGATGGAGGTAAAGCTGAGGGACTGGATAAAGATAGTTCACGCCTATAGGAAAGGTAGCCTGGCGACCGCCTAATATATCGGCCTGCAATGGAAGGATGCATGAGCCGGAAATCTAGTGACCGTGCTACGGGTAGGCCGGTCATAAAGGATTACAGCGTCGGAAAATCAATGACCCTTGAGGAGCTTGTCTCTAAATATGGTGGCTCAGGTGGTTTTATGTCCGCATACCTTGCCCAGGGCGTGGAGATCCTTGAGAGGATGATCAGTGACAGGGAGTGTGTAAGATGGCTCTCTTTTGTTGGCTCCTTGGTAGCGACGGGCCTTAGGGGGGTTTTGGCGGATATAGTCAGGACTGGAATTTTCAAATACGTGGTTACAACCTGCGGCGCCCTCGACCACGACATCGCCCGCAGCTTTAACCATTATTACGTAGGGGCTTTCGAAGAGGATGACAGCCGCTTGGCCGAGGAGGGACTCCACAGGGTTGGCTCAGTCGTTATTCCTGAGGAGAATTATGGGCTGGCTGTCGAGAGGTTTATGCTGGGACTTTTAGACGAACTTTATGGGAATGGTGTGAGGGAGCTGGGAACTATCGAGTTATCGAGACAGATGGGTGTAAGGCTGCCAGAGGGGTCAATTTTGAGGGCGGCGGCGGATGCGGAAGTGAATATAGTTGTCCCGGGCATAATGGACGGAGCGGTGGGGACGCAGCTTTGGATATATCACACCACTCACAGGGACTTCAGGTTAAACCTCTTCAGAGACTATGAATTGTTGTCAGATATCATGTTTAAGGACATGAGAAGGGGAGGTCTCATAATCGGTGGAGGCATTAGTAAGCATCATCTCCTCTGGCTGAATCACTTTGCTGGAGGGCTAAACTACGCCATCTATATTACGACGGGGAACGAGTGGGATGGCAGCCTTACAGGCGCACCGCTGAGAGAGGCTATCAGCTGGAGAAAGCTCAGAAAGGACGCGAACAAAATCACCATCTACGGGGACGCCACTGTCATGCTCCCCATCTTGGCCTCGGTGCTTTTTTCTAAGGTTCCTGAAAGACCCAGCTGAGATCTGGCGGGTTCTTTCGAGAGCCTACTCTCTCGTGTAGGGCGTGGGATACGAGAGGTAGAGCGATCGTGGCGTCGCAGAAACATTGAACAGTTAAGCTCTCAGCCCCCTCCTTGCCCCAACTCTTTGCCTCCTCCAGCGTAGCACCAGACAGACCTCCCCAGTGCGGGCTATCAGTCGTTATTTGAGCCGCGTATTTGTGAGGCCGGCTTTCATACAAGTCACCCCTGAGCAAAACATCAACCGCGACGGCCGCTAGCTGAATAAAGTCTTTTGGCACACCCCCGCCGATAAATATGGCCGCGCTGTTAGCGAACCTTGACTTGATCTTTACTAAGAGCTCGTAGTCGGAAAAATGGTCTACTAGGACTCTGAAGTCCTTGCCATATCGGTACCTGTTATAAAGATAGCATACGCCCATTCCAGAGTCGACAAGAGCGGGGGAGAAGACAGGCACCCCGCTCCTCCAAGCCTCGGTTAGTATTCCGTTTACGCCCCTCTCGTTCAGCCAAGCACCAAGACGGTTCAACAGGCTCACCGAAGTGTATATCTTCTCTCTGTCTAAGCTGGCTAAGAAGTCTGCGAGCATCCTCTCCATGTTAAAGTAATCTTCATCTCTGACCAAAACGTCATAAAATCTGTACACCCCGGCTTTATAGAGCTCCACATCGTCAAGATTAGGGCTACCTATATAGTATCTCGCGTTCATCGCTTCTATTAAGTCCTCTGTAATATTCGCCCCAGTCGAAACAAGTACGTCGACGAGTCTGTTTCTGATTAGCCACTTGATAATCTTGCTCTGCCCCGTAGTGCTTATCGATCCTGCAAGCCCCAAAAAGATCACGGCGTCCTTATCGTTGCAGGCCGCCTCCCACACTCTCACGACATCTCCAATCCGCCTTCCCTGAAAGCCTGTAAGGCTCATCTCACTTAGTAGCTGGCTTATTTTTTTGTCCCCCACCTCTATTGATTTGAGCTCCCTGGTCAGGAACCTTCGCGCCCTCTCCTCCTTCTGTCCCATAGCTATTCTGCCTTATTTTTCCCGTTTATAATAAATATTTAATTGTGCTGAGCCGTCTGCTCAGCTCCTCACATTCTGGGGGTGGGGCCGGTGGGATTTGAACCCACGTCCTCCAGCGTTCCGGAGGTTATGGTTCCCCAGGCTGGCGTCATAGCCATGCTAGACCACGGCCCCTCTAAGAATTCTCAGCCATGTCTTCCCATATTAATATATGCGCGACACAGTTATGTTCTGTTGGCGGTATGCAGTCCTGGAAACTTTTTAATGTGTTGTGAAATTCTTAATGTGGGCATTTTAATGCGAGTTGAGTCGTGCCAGCATGGCGAGTTGGAGTTTCTCGGGGGGCAGAGAACGGAGGGTGGAGAGAACCTTTACTACAAGTGTAAGAAATGCGGAGATGTCTTGATAATTTTGCCGGGTGGCAAGGGAGGCTTCATAATCCGAGGCGTCAAGAAGAGTGATTAATCCGCCAAGAGTCTTGCACCTTGCAGGGATGGCCGCGTAAAAATTATCTTCTCAATTCCTCCGCCCCGCCCCTCTATGCGCTCAACCAGATATTCTACGGCGCGCTCAATGAAAGTGTCACTGCGCCTCACATCGTAGAACAGTATTCTCGAGGGGCCGGAACCACTTATACAGAGGGCGACTCCCATATCTACCAGTCTCTTCTTCTCCTCCAACAGCTGGTCCCAAGTATATCCCGGACCATAAACCCCCGCGTTCGCCCTGACTCTCTCGATGAACGGGTCAAACGGTGCAAGCTTGACAAACAGGTCCACCTTACCCAAAGCTATTGCGGATGCCATGAGGGCGGCCTTTGAGAGGGCCTGCGAGTATTCCGATAAAGTAGGTTGCCGAGTTAAGACTTCCCGCGCATAAGCCGTTGATAACTTCTCAAATGAGGGAACGATAACTACGGCGCCTAGATTAGTTGGTGGGGGGAGGCTGAGGTATGTTAGCTCGTCCTCAGATTTGCTTATTATGTTGAACCCTCCGAGCAGGGAAGCTATCACGTTATCTGCGTGGCCTCCCGGCTCAGCCGATGAAGCTATCATAATCCGCTCCTCATCCGTAAGGCCCGCGCCGAGAAGTTTTTCGCCCGCCCTCACAGCGCCCACAGCCTCGGCACCGGAGGAGCCTAGACCCTTCGCAACAGGAATAGCAGCGTCAATAATTATCCTCACCCCGCCCGTGTAGCCAAGCTTCTCAGCAAGTCTTTTAAAAGCGAGGGCGGCGGAGTTTCTGCTTGGGTCCTTTGGAGTCCTTCCGCTATAAGGGCCTCTGACCTCGACGAGAATAGAACCCTCCTCCTTAAGCTTCTCCATCTCGACATTCAGGTGGGGCTCTTCAAGCGCCATGGAGAAAGCGTCGAACCCGGGGCCGAGATTGGCTGTGCTCGCAGGGACACGGACCGTAACTGCACTGCTCAAGCCTATTTAGCGTGTTGAGACCGCGTTAAAAATCATTTCACTAAGCGAAGCTGATTTATCTCGACGCATGTGTATAATTTATCGGATAGGGTATGCGTGGCAGAAAGTTTCTGGAGCACACAAGTGACGTGTATGTGGAGGCTTACGGAAGCGACTTGGCCGTGGCCTTCGAAGAAGCTGCAATGGCTCTCTTCGAGACACTGATAACCAACGTTGAGTCCGTCTCACCTGCGGAGAGACGCACCCTCACCGCGGAGGGATATGACGATCTTTCCCTCCTCTACGACTGGCTGGAGAGGCTTCTGCTCCTATTTGAGATCGACAGGTTCTTAGTAAACAGAGTAAGGGTGCTAAGCCTCGACCGAGGAGAGGTTTACAAGGTTGAGGGCGAGGTTTGGGGGGAGAAATACGACGAGTCCAAGCACATACCCGGCACTCATGTCAAGTCCCCGACATACTGGTTGATGGAGGTGAAGGAAGAGGGTGGTAGAGCAGTTGTCAGATACGTCTTGGACATATAATGTGAGAGCCCCCCCTACGGCGAGGCCCGAGATACACATCCTTATTCCCAGCAGTTACGCCGAAGATGCGGCACATCTCAGAGAGAAAACCATGAGGGTAGGGTTCCTCTTCCGCGCAGCCGCCATATTTAGGATACCACAGGTGATCATCTTTGATGAGGACCCAGAGAAACCCAGCAAGAGTGCAGAGCTCATAAAGCTGTTATGCGACTACATGTCAACACCACCATACTTCAGAAGAAAGCTCTTCAAACTCCGACCGGAGCTTAAGTACGCAGGCCTGCTCCCCCCACTCAACATACCGACACACCCCCCCTCCCAGAGACCATCAAAGGGTTTCTGGGAGATTAGAGAAGCATTGGTTGAGCGTAGAGGAGGCCTTTCTATCCTTCACGCTGGCTTGAGGAAGCCACTGGTCACTGAGAAGCCCTTGAGACATGGAGGCAGGGTGACGATATTCGTCCGGCAGAACGGGTCGAGGCTAAGGTTCCGGATAAAGAAGAGAGAGAAGCTGCCATACTATCTTGGGACAAGAGTCTCGATACATAGGGGCACTTTGGGAGGTATCGTAAAGCAGTATCGCTACTCAATCGCGACGGATAGGGAAGGGTTGCCTATAGGGGAGGTCTCTCAAAACCTGAGGCAACGGCTAAGAGCTGTTGATGGCCCCGTCTGCGTCGCGTTCGGCTCATATAAGATGGGGCTTGGCGAGATAGCGGAGCTTCAGGGAGATAAGCTAGACGATATTTTTGATATTTGCATCAACTTTATACCTCATCAGGGTGTGAGGAGCGTGAGGACTGAAGAGGCAGTTTACGCCGTTCTTTCACTTATCAATTTTCTAATAACTTCCTAAACACTCATAGCGAGCACGCACAACTAGATTTATATTTTCAAGGCAGTGGGTTTGACCCATGACCGAGGGGGCCATCAACAAGTGGCGCGTATTGTTCGGCCTCATTATGGGGCTATTCATGGCCTCCATTGAGGGGACTATTGTCCCTATAGCTATGCCGCGCGCGGTATTGGAGCTTGGGGGACAAGTGCTCTACAACTGGCCCATAACAATATTCATACTCTCCTCAACGGTCTCAATACCCGTTTGGGGCCGAGTCTCAGACATTTGGGGGCGACGCCCAGTATACCTGACCGGCTTAACGCTTTTCGCTGTCAGCTCATTACTTTGCGGAACTTCATGGAACATGGAGTCCCTAATATTATTCAGGCTCCTCCAAGGCCTCGGTTCGGGAGCACTCTTCTCCCTCACATTCACCATTATAGGAGACTTGTTTACTCTTGAGGAAAGGGGGCGGGTCACAAGCTACACCACCACTGTCTGGGCTGTTGGAAGCGTCCTCGGCCCGCCGTTAGGAGGCGTGATCGTCGACCTGCTTGGCTGGAGGTGGGTCTACTTCATCAATATCCCACCGGCTATGGTGGCATTCTGGATAGGCTTCACAAACATCACGAGCCCCTTAAGAGGTGGCCTGCAGAGAAGTTTAGACATAAAAGGTCTCGTCCTTTTCACGCTCATAGCGACCTCGGCGATAGTCCTGATAGACGCCCCCCTTCTTGACTGGCATCTCATACTCTTCACGGCAGCAATACTCGTGGCGGCGCTCCCAGCTTTCATAGTTGTTGAGCTTAGAGAGCAGGTCCCTTTCGTACCGTTCAACCTATTCTCGAACAAGCTTAATCTGGCAATCTTCATACTTAACGGGCTTCTTGGCTTCGCATTCTTCGGCACAATCACCGTTATACCTCCTATACTCCAGTGGTTCTATGGCCTCCCACCTACTGAGGCAGGGTTACTCTTGGCGCCTGCTACGATCGGCTGGGTAGTCGCCGCGAACATCTCTTCGAGGCTGGTAGTCCGCCACAGCCCCGCCCCCTTGATCAGAATAGGTGTTCTACTTTTCGTTGCCTCAATATTTTTACTACTCGTAGCTAACAATATACTGGTGAACCCCATTGCTCTCATTATTCCACTTGTCTTGATGGGGTCGTCTATGGGGCTGACCGTGCCTACGACGCTAATCGCTGTGCAGACACTCTCTTCTCCCTCGGAGCTGGGGTTTATGACATCTATATTGACATTTTTCAGGAGCCTCGGCGGCTCAGTCGGTACACAGGCCATGTGGGCGCCTTTCACTAAAGCGCCAATTGAGCTCAAAGTTCTTGAGACGATATATTATCCCAGCATTCTCTCTTTCGGCAGCGCCCTGGCCCTTCTCTTACTTAATGCTCCCTTGGCCTTCATTTTGAAGTGGCCTAATCTGCAGCAGGCTGAGATGCAGAGAAGGCAAGCATACCGCGGATAGCCTTACTCCTCTTATAGTAATGCGCCAACCACGTAGCCGGCGGCTATTAATGCACCAGTTATTGCAGCGTTCTTCACGTTTAGAGACATTGTACCGATCATGGAGTATGGCTCTCCGAAGCTCTCTCGCGCCCCTCTGTAGACCTTAACGGCTATCGGCGCGGTGGCAAGCGCTATGAGGACGGTGGGAGGCCCCAGGCTCAGGAGTGGAATCAGGGCCGTGCTCAGATAAACTGCAGAGAGTGAGATTGCCAGGAAAGATAGTGTCTGAGCCTTGGAGAGCCTTGTTACGAGTGTTAGCTTCCCAGCCTGCTTATCGTATGGTGCGTCCGGTATCTCGTTGACATATAGTATGAGCATGACGAGTATGCCAATCGGAATCGAGGCGGCCAGCGCCTCGTAACTCAGTCTCTGCGTCTGCACGAAATAGCTGCCTAGAACAATGACGGGCCCGAAGCCGAGAAATACTGCAAGCTCTCCAAGCGCTCTATAAGCAAGCTTCAAAGGCGGCGCAGTATAGAAGTAGGAGAGCATGATTCCTATCGCGGTTAAGGCCGCAATCTCGACTAGTCCCCTAGTGAGTGCAAGATATATGCCGATGCTGACTCCCATCGCGAAGAATGATGTGTAGAGTATGCGAGCCTCCGACGGGCTCAGAATTCCATAAATTATGGCTCTCGACCCACCGCTGAACGGTGTAGGCCTTCTGTTTAGTGTGTCGGCTCCGAGAAGTGTGTCGAAGTAATCGTTTGCAACGTTTAATCCGAGATGAACAAAGGAAAGGCCTGCCAAAGTCAGGATGAAGAGCAGTGGGTCAAAGAATCCGCGGTAGAATGCCGCGGCCACCCCGATAGCCACGGGGACAGCAGTGGCTACGAGGAAGGGTAGCCTCACGGCTCTGAAAAAGCTCCAGAAAAGACCTAAGCTGGGCTTAAACGTTACACCCAGCCTCCTTCCAACGGTCTCGAGGTAACGTCGGGCCCTAGGGGTCGAGACCTCCACATATTCGGGGAAAGGAGTCTTACTCTCGTCCCAGCTGTAGCTCTTCTCGACACTGATCTCGAGGGTCTCCCCTGATACGAGCGCCACACCTTTAAAGGCGACGTATCGTCTGTCGGTGTATCCGCCTGTGGGTAGAGGGGTTACATGGTTCAGTAGTAGTGTGACCTTCTTACCCGAGACGCTCTCAGGGCGGACGCCACTCGGAAGCCTGAGAGTGAATTTGCCGTCAGCCAACACCACCTTAACGGGGATGGTCGATGGGTATCCGTCCTCATCTACAAATGAGAGGGTGACCTGCTCAAAATTCTTGAGCTCATTCTCCAACTTCACAGCTTCTCACCCAGCACATGAAGCTCAGGCTCACTGTCTAGGTCTCCTCCACGCCAGACAGCGACCTTCCTAGGCTGAACCTCGATAACCGCCCGCTCCCAAAATAGGGGTAGCGCAAACCTCCGCTTGAGGAAGGCATCAATATATGGCTCCTTTTTCCGCCAGAGCGGTAATAGCCACTGCCAGCCACTGCTCAGGTCTTGGTCAAGAACCCTCGCCTCACCTTTGACCTGCACTACGTGATAGCTCCGTGACCTGATATAATCCCTGTTTGAGATGAGCACCGAGACACGCGGATTTCTCTTGATGTGATTCAGCTTCTTGCTGAACAGTATGCTGGAGGTAAAGTAGAGCAGCCCTTTTTCACGGTCATAGAGTGGTAGCATTGGGTGGGAGACCGCCTCCCCCCTCTGATTGACTGCGGTCAAGACTGCAACCATGGCGCCCTCCAAAACCTCCTCAACCTCGGAGGGGAGCCGACTATGAATCATAGAATACTCGGACTCTTTTTCCACCCGCCCTTATTTATAAGTGACTTCACAATCCAACGAGATTGGTCAACCACACTATAAATAAAGCTGGGCCGAGTGAGTCTCCGTGACTTAGAATGCCAGTGATTCACGTGTTTGTTAAGCAGGTGCCTGATGTCTCCACTCTCGAGTATGACCCTTCAAGCCTTGGGCCTCGTCTCGAGAAAGCTACTCTGAGGCTTGGTGAGGTTGACTTGGTCGCGCTTGAGGCGGCGGTCAGGATTAAGGAGAGGATGGGAGGTGAGGTCGTGGTTATTTCAGCCGGTGAGAGGGTTAATGAGCTTGTCTTGCGGGAGGCTCTCGCAATTGGTGGTGACAGGTGCTTTTACGTCAGCGACCCAAGGATGGCTCAAGCTGATAGCTGGGTGACTGCGAATGTGTTGGCTCAGCTCTCGCTTAGGGCGGGGAAGGCTGACCTCCTACTCTGCGGAGAGGCCTCTTCAGATCAAGGAAATTACCAGCTCGGGCCACGCCTCTCGGAGATCCTCGGTTATCCGTGCATAACTTATGCCACACAGCTTGAGCTGAGTGGAGAGAAGCTCAGGGTAAGACGCAACCTCGAGGACAAGGTAGAGACTTTTGAGTGCGGGCTTCCCGCAATAGTGTCCGCGAGTTTGGAGCTGGCGGCCCCACGTCTCCCGAGCCTACTCATGATTAGGGCAGCTTCCAGAAAACCCATCACAAGACTAGAGATCTCTGCCCTGGGCTTGAGCGACGCAATGCTCGAGTCAGGAATCGTGAGGAGATCGGTAAGGGTGACAAAGACTTCAAGGAAGAACCAGGTCTTGAAGGGCGACACCGGTGAGTGCGCTGTAAAGCTCATCGAGAGCCTACAGAAGGAGGGGGTTTTGGCTATTTGAAAAAAGCACTTCTCATCGCGGAAGACATCTCGGAGCTCTCAGAGCTCAGGGCTGTCGCCGCAGAGTTGGATGCGGTTGAGGTAGAGGCGATGGGGCCGGAAGACCTTCAAAACACCCCGGCACTCGAGAGGTTCGGGCTCACAAGACTCTACACGTCCACTTCTTGGAGCGAGGACCCGGCCGAGTCTCTTGGTAAGATGCTAGCGGAGCTGATATCGGGGTCCGGCGCCGAGTTGGTTCTGGGTGTGTCGAGGAAGCGTCTCAAGGATGTATTCGCGAGGGCTGCACAGATATTAAAGTCCCCGTTATTAACAGACTGCCTAAGCGCCACATGGTCGGATGGAGAGCTAGTTGTTGAGCGACCAACTCTTGGAGGCGGATACGTTGAGAATTTAGTGGTCAAGAAGTTCCCCACCCTGCTAGCACTGCAGCAGCGGGGGAGACAAATATCCGATCTTAGCGGTAAGGCTCCGGAGGTGGTGAGGCTGGAAGGCAAATTCAGCGGCGTGAGGGCTCCGAGATTAATCTCCTCCGAGGCTGTGAGCAGAAGCGGAGTGGACCTTGCCAAGAGTCGGATAATAGTCTCTGTAGGCCGCGGCTTCAAGAGGAAGGAGGATTTGAAGTTGGCTGAGGAACTGGCCAAGCTTCTCGGCGGCGAGTTAGCCTGCAGCAGGCCCATCGCGAGCGATATGGGCTGGATGCCCGAGGATAGACATGTGGGGCTGTCTGGGAAATGGGTCAGCCCCAGCCTCTACCTGGCAATCGGGATCTCAGGGCAGGTCCAACACATGGTTGGAGTCAGAAACTCCAGAATAATTGTGGCTGTGAACAACGACCCCTCCGCCCCAATTCACCGGGAGGCAGACTACTCGGTCGTCGCCGACCTCTATGAGTTTATCCCCGCGCTCGTGAGAGAGTTAAAGGCGAGATCTGCCCGCCCTAGCGGTTGAATATTTAGCTTAGCTTCTCAGAGTGTTTAGGTGGCGGTTTGAAGGTAGCATTCCAAGGTGAGAGTGGGTCATACAGCGAGGAGGCTGTGATAAAGTATTTTGGTAAAGAGGCCGAGCCCATCCCCCGCAAAACCATCCCAGCGGTTTTTATGAGTGTGGAAGCTGGGGAGGCGGAGGCGGGAGTTATACCGGTTGAGAACAGCATTGAGGGGGGCGTGGGGGAGTCATACGACTCGCTCTTGACAACGAGTCTGAAGGTCGTGGGTGAGATCAACTTGAGAATCTCCCACTGTCTAATAGGCGTCGAGGGAGCGACGCTCGAGGGGTTGAAGAGGGTGGTCTCGCATCCGCAAGCGCTGGCACAGTGCAGGGCATACATCGCTTCTCTCGGACTCGAGCCCGTCAGCCACTACGACACAGCGGGGGCGGTCAGATATGTGAAAGAGCTGGGAGACAAGACAGTAGCTGCCATCGCAAGTGCCAGAGCCGCGGAAATCTACTCCATGACCATCCTAGCCCGCGGGATTGAAGACTACGGACGCAACTATACTCGATTCTTAGTCATAGGTAGGGGCGAGGCGCGGAGAGCACCCAAAGAGAAGACCAGCATCATATTCACACTCCCCCACAGGCCTGGAGCTCTCTATGAAGCGCTCGGAGCCTTCGCGAAACGCGGAATAAACCTCACCAAGATAGAGTCGCGTCCGACCCGGGCACGCCCATGGCAATACAACTTTTATGTGGACTTTGAAGGCCACGTAACAGACGAGGTTGTGCGCGAAGCCCTCTCCGACCTTGCGACAAAGACCATACTGTTAAAGGTGCTCGGCTCTTACCCGGCCTGGATGGACCCCTCCCAAGAACTCTAGAGGACGCCTGCTAACCTTAGGTTTAGCTCGCATCCAGCTACAGGCATGTAGACCCCAAAGTTTTCCAGCACTTCGGGATGAATCTCTCCTATGAATCCGACCTCGACGCCTTCCTTCATCACTGCGGCGCTCCTGCCTGGAATATAGAAGGGGTATTCGCGGGCTTCCAGACCTGCGCTTATGTCGAGATGCAGTAGAATCTCCTCTAGCACAGCCTTAACCTCTGAGAAGGAGGCCCCTGAGTGGCATGTGACAAATGCCAGATGCATTTCCCTCCGAGTCCTCTCAGGAAGACTGTCATCTCTGACCAAGACGTCTCCCAGCTCGAATAGCCTCTGAGGATACGGGTTCTTAGAGTTCAATGCAAGGTTAGATAGGAGTCCGGGCGATAATAGCTCTCTGAGAGAGTCGTACAGAGCTGAGATAGGATTTAAGATCTTGACGCGTGGCTCGGTTTTCAGCCTCATCCAGGCGAAATCTCTCTGAGAGTTTGAGAGGGTGGTGTTAACGACCTCAGTGAAGCCTAGACCCAGCATCACCACTCTAATGAGGCTGGAGATCCGCGTGGATTGGAGGAGCAGGCCCTCCCCCGTTGTCTCTGGGAGAAGGGGCTCGAGGCTCTGATACCCAAGGCCTATCGCAACTTCCTCCACCAAGTCTACGGGGTGGAGAATGTCCACCCTGTAGGGCGGCACCTCCGCGAGTACCTTGCCTCCGCGGGCCTTCGCGTTCAGCCTCATCCTCCTCAATGCCTTGACAATCTCTCTAGACGTAAGCTCTACTCCTATCAGTGAGGATGCCCATTTAGGGTCGAGAACCCATCTGGAGGGGGACAGATCAGGGGTGTAAACTCTCCTCCGCCTTCTGCCCTGATAGCTTATTAGTGTCTTGTATGCCTTCCCGCCCAAGTCAACGAGGGTGGTTACGATAATGTTTAATGCTTGGTTGATCGCCTTCTGGTCTGTGCCTGTGACGTCTATGAAGACCTCATTGGCCTGTGGTCTCAGCTCTGTGAGCGACCCGTTTATTATTGGTGGAAATGAGAGGACGTTTCCGCGGCTGTCAAGTATTATCGGCGCGGCTTCTTTCCCCTCAAGTATCCAGGAATATTTCCTGCCGGTTGGATGCTCCGAGAGTATCTGAAGAGGGGTCATCTCCCTGTACGCTCCTAAGGGTATGAAAGATATCTCAGTGAGGCCTACCGCTTTGTAGGTGAGCGGCGGCCTCACTTTGGTGTTGTCGTGGAGCCCTATCGCTACTTTTCTTCTATCCCGACCCAAAACCCAGTGTAGGTCTTCTTGAAGCGTGATTAGGTCAGCTATGTCCTCCTCCGACAGGTTGAGCGAGCGGACAACCGCGCAGACGATGTATGGCCTGACCTTCTCGACGCTTTCCTCAACTTGGACACGGATATCAGAGGATAATGCGGTATATCGTTTAGAGCCTAGCTCTAATCCGAGGAGACCCTTAAAGTATCTCGCGAGGGAGACGTGGCTTCCGAAGTCCGGCCTGTTCGGGTTATATTCAACCCTAACTTCGTTCTCAACCACCTCCTCCACAGATAGACCTAGGGCGGCCGACAGTTCTGCAACATCCTTAGGGGTCAGGTCCCTCCCAATTAGGCGCGAGACTCTTTCCACACTCAGAGATAGCGCGGGCATTTCTAACCCCTCATTTTCTCAAGCCTTATGGCGTGGAACCCGTAGAGCCAGGACAGGTCGTTGAGATAGAGGGTTCTAGCGTCGTTAACATTTAGGAGAAGTAGCGCCAAGCGCTCTAAGCCGAGACCCCAGGCCAATACCGGCTCCTTTACGCCCGCGGGAGCCGTAACCTCAGGCCGAAATATGCCCATCCCTCCAAGCTCGATCCAGCTCCCCCTGCTCTCAATGTAGACCTCGACCTCTGCAGAAGGCTCGGTATAGGGGAAGTAACTCGGCCTGAACCTGATCTTTTTCAGCCCCATCCTCGAGTAGAACTCTTTGATCACTCCCATGAGCTGTCTGAGGTTTGCTCTCTTATCCACCAAGATCCCCTCCACCTGGTGAAACTCCGCCAGTCTCCTCCAGTCAACCCTCTCGTTGCGGTAGACTCTATCGATGGTGAAGACTTTGAGCGGCCTCTCGGAGCTCTGTGCGAGGTGCCTTATGGTGGACGCCGTCGTGTGAGTCCTTAATATGAGGCGGGAAGCCTCATCTAAGCTCCACTCATATCCCCATCCTCTCGAGCCCGTTCCTCCCCCATCGCGATGGACCCTGCCAACCTTGGCTGCCAACTCGCTCGGCGGCTCTCCCCTCGACGGCTCCGAGAGGTAGAAGGTGTCGTGCATCTCTCTCGCCGGGTGATCCTGGGGCTGGAATAGTGCATCGAAGTTCCAAAAAGCCAGCTCTACGAGGGGGCCCTGAATCTCCTTAAACCCAAGCTCAATAAAGATCGACCTGATTACATCGATGAGGTATGTGAGAGGGTGTGGCCGGGCTGTAAATACGGGCTTGACAGGGGCCTGGATATCATACCTCGCGAACTCCTTCTGCCTCCAAGTGCCTGAGCTTAGCAACTCGGGTGTGAGCTGGGTTATCTCCTCCCTCACCTCTAAAACCTCTTGCGGAAGACTGAGAGCCAGCTTTGTGGGCGAGAGAGTGTACCTGACTATCTCATTAATCCTCACGACGCCGGGCCTCCTGCTCAGCCTCTCACACGCCTGCTTCAGCGGGCCGAGGTCTTCCATAGTTGTCGACCCTCGCTTAAGAATCTCCAACACGAGCTCTTCATCTGTCTTGGACGATGGCACCTTCTCCAGCATAAACACGACCTCGCTGTTAGTCCTTTGAACAGATATCCAGCCGTTACGCTTCGCCCAGACAATCGCTATGTTTAGCTCGCCGCTCTTCAAGACACCTGCCTCCTCTAATTTACTCAGCGACGCCCTTCCGCCCAGAGACTTCAAGGCCTCCACCAGCCGCCTCTCGGGAAGACCATTCTGGGCATACTCTAAGCCTTCTTCTCCAAGTGAGACAACGTGCGACACTGAGGCCGTTGAAGCCTCAGCTAACCCCTTAGAGACCAGCCACTCAGCAGACTTTGCAATAGCGCCAACATTTACCGAGAGCCTCGCAGCGATTTCGTCATATCCAAGCGGGCCCTCGGAAAGAACAAGGCTAAGAACACGCTTCTCAAGAGGGTGTAGAGACAGCTCGCTCAAGCCGCGCCCCGACATGAAGCTACAGAATGAGAGATATGCCTCTTAACATATTTTATTCCTTACACATTTTTAACCTAAGCCGACTCATTGTTATTAGCAGATTGGGGAGGGCGGGCCTAAGAGGTGTGCTGACCGAAGATCAAAAGTGTAGAGTCATAGAGGGGGATATAGAGAGGGTGGCCTCTCAAGGCTTCGGTCAGCTGTCCGGCGAAGGCTTAACCCTCTGGCCCGAGGAGGCACTCTACCTGCTCGAAAAAGGGCTACTCGAGATCACGGACCAGTCAGGCGAACTCCTTGGCTTCCAAGAGTATCTGGGACGACTGTCAAGAATGTATCCGGAGATCTGGCAGCTCTTCCTTATTTACAGGGACATCCGAAGCAGCGGAAGGGTCGTCAAAAGGGGGCTCGGAGGGCGCCTCGCATACAGGCTTTACGACCGGGCCAAACAGGAGACAGCAAAATACTACATTCTTCCCCTACCCGAGGGGTCGACAATAAAGGTTGAAGATCTTCTCAAGGCCACAAGATATGCGTCTAGGAAAGGGAAGACGATGATAGTGGCGGTGTTGGAGAGGAGGGGTGAGGTGGTATACTACATATGCTCGGACACAAATCTCTCCAATCTGTGAGGCTTAAGAGCTTCGTCCAGATAACCAGGCCCCCAAACGGACTACTAATGGTCTTCGCAGTCTTCGTCGGATACTTTGTCCAGAGCGGTAGGCTGCCAAATTCTTGGGAAGGCCTCCTCGCAGCCGCGACGGCTTACACGCTGTCCGCATCATCGATGATTGTGAACGACGTGGTTGATAGAGACGTCGACGCGATAAACAATCCTAAGCGCCCGATACCCTCTGGCATAGTAAAGACCGGAGAGGCCATAACACTGTCCATATTGTTAAGCGTCATCGGCCTCGCCTCCTCGGCGGCTCTTGGGACCTACACGCTGACTTTGGCCCTCATTTTTTATGGCCTCGCATTACTCTACAACACACGGTTAAAAAAGGCGGGACTAATAGGGAACGCCGCGGTCAGCGCATCGATTGCCGCGCCATATCTTTACGGGGCGGTGCTTGCTGAGAGTCAAATAGGCGTGCCCGTCCTGTTGATATCGGCCATGTCCTTTCTCGCAGGAATGGGGCGCGAAGTAATCAAAGGAATAAGCGATGTGGCTGGAGACGCAAGCCGTGGACTGCGCACATACGCTATCACTAAGGGGAGGGGCGCGGCTGCAAAGTTGGGAGTGGTGCTGGTATTCATCGCCGTCGGCCTCAGTCCCATACCCGTAATAACCGGCTCTATGGGCCTTCTCTACGCGCCTCCTGTCGCAGTGGCTGACGCAGGCTTCACATACTCCAGCCTCCAACTCCTGAAAAATATGGAGAGGAGCAAGAGGACAAAAGATGAGTATCTCTTATGGATGTTTGTGGCCCTTGTAGGTTTTCTCCTCGGGGCGTACAGGTTTTAAACGCTTATTATACGGGGCGACGCATTGTCCCTTAGAGTTTGGTAAAGCTGATTAAAGACCCTGTACACGGATACATCTCAATCTCTGACCAAGAGCTAAGAATTGTGGACACTTATGCCGTCCAGAGGCTAAGAAGAATAGGTCAGCTCCCACTAGCATACCTCGTCTATCCAGGAGCGAGACATTCAAGATTTGACCACTCATTAGGCTCTATGGTGCTGGCAGAAGAGTTTGCAAAAAGCCTCGGGCTGGATGGTTATGAAGAGCGGCTCTTTAAGGCAGCCGCGCTACTCCACGACGTCGGACACACACCCTTCTCCCACCTCTTGGAACAATTCCTCATAGAGAGGGGGTCTAGCCACGAGGATATGGGGAGGAGAATCATAAAAGAAGAACACGAGCTGAAAACATCACTACAGGAGACAGGAATCGATCTAAGCGACCTCTTAAGACTGTTGGAGGGTAATCACAGGCTAAGCAGGCTTATCTCGGGCCCCGTGGATGTGGATAGACTCGACTTCCTCCTCAGAGACTCGTACTTCACGGGAGCAACTTATGGCGTCATAGATGTCAGGCGTCTAATCTATCTAACCACTATAGAGGATGGTGAGGTATGCGTTGACGAGAGGGGTTGGGGTGTCCTCGAAGAGCTTGCAGTCGCAAGGCTCCACTCATTCCTCAACATCTACTTCCACCACGCCGTCCGTGCTGCTCAACTCCAGCTCTTAAAAGCCGTTGAGGAGGCGGGAGAGGAATTAACCGGCATGGCTGAGCTGAGCGTCCCCGAATTCTTAGAGCTGGACGACTACACTGTCTGGTGTAAGCTTAAAAACAACCCCAAATCTAAGAAGAGGATCGACTCTCTCTCGAGACGGAAACTCCCAAAGATGATCTATGAAGGGAAAGGAGCCTCCGCCCCGGAGAAGTTTTGGTCCAGCGAAGAGAGGCGCAGGCTGGAGGGGGAGCTGGGCGAATTGTTAAACGTTGCACCGGAGCAAGTCTACGTCGACTCCTCTATTATTCCGCCCCTGACAAAGTACGGCCCCTCAGAGCTCGCGATAAGGGTGAGGGGTGGGGGTGGTAGAGGAGCAGCCCGGTCTTGGATACTTGAGATGACATCTCGCCCCATCTTTATTGTGAGGGCTTATGTGGAGAGAGGAGTTGGTGAATATAACACGCTCCGAGAAAGAGCGGAGAATTTCTTCAAGAGGAGAGGACTGTTTTCCAGTGAGTAATCAGCCTCTTTAACCCTTCCTCAAGTCCTACAACAGGTCTGTACTTAAGCACTCTGCTTATCTTCTCTATGGAGGGGTAGCTGACCATAGGCTCGGCCTCTTCAGGGCTTCTGGGTGGGGCCTCTCTTAATGTCGCCGAGGAGGAGGTTAGATTCTTAATAATCACTGCTAGCTGCTTGATGGAGATGGCGTTTCCTGTGCCGACGTTGAATGTCTGTCCGACGGCGTCATCACTGTGCAGTGCTAGCTCCGATGCATAGCACAGGTTCTCCACATGGAAGGGGTCCGTCACGTCCCTCCCCCCGTTAAAAAGCACTATCTCCCCGCCTTCAAGGCATGCGCGGATGAAGCGCGATATGGCGCTATTCCTCGAGTCAAATTCTCCGAAAACCTTCCACGACCTAAAGACCACTGTCGGCAGACCATAAAGTCTGTTGTAGGCCTCGACACACTTCTCCGCAATCACTTTTGAATGGTCGTAGAGTGCTCGAGGCGCTAGCGGGCATTCCTCAGTGACTGGTGTAGCGGGCCTCGGGCCGTAGACGTTTGCTGAGGAAAGAAAAATGAATCTTTCTACACCTATGAGGCGTGCCGCTTCTAACGCGTTGATTGTGCCCAAAACATTTGTTTTCAAGCAACTTTGGGGATCTTCTCTACAGGCTGGCGGGCTCGAGACAGCGGCGAGGTGTATAATGTGCGAGGGCTTAGCATCCTTTGTTGCAGCTATAAGCGCGTCCGAGTCAAGGATATTGATCCTTAACCCGGCTCCTTCACCTACATCGAGCCCCACAACCTCGTATCCCTTCCTCTCCAAGTACTCCATCATACTCCTCCCTATAAACCCCTGAGAACCGGTAATCAGGACTCGGTCCACGAATGGTAGGGAAATAAGTCTTGATAAAAACCTATACAGATTCCGTCAGGAGATTATGCAGCTCGTCCATCCACAGTCGACGCATCTGACGCAGCCTTCCTGCCGGACAAGATTCTTCCCTTTACACTCCGGACAGGCGAAGAAGTGTTCGCCACCGCCCTCCACCTCGACATTAACCAACGGCCCCTCAGCGGCATAGCCTACAACGGCCCTCACCTGCTTCGCCGTCGACTCACCCACGGCCTTTACCGCGGTTTTCACCTCTATCCCCAGACTCCTCATGATATCTGGAGTATTGTTAATCACGGGCGTGATGTATCTCGACTCTCTCTGGCTCGGCGTCACTAAGACCTGAGTAGATTTTGAGAGGTCCCGATAAATTGTTATGCCCTTCAGCCCCAGCTTATACGCGAATAGGTACGCATTTTTCACGTCCTCAACTGTGACCCAGCTCGGCATGTTTATCGTTTTGCTTACAGATGCATCAACCCACAGCCCGACATGGTATTGCGCCCTTACGTGGTCCCACCAAGGCACGTCATATGCTACGACGAAAACTCTCCGAGCCTCTTCCGGGAAGAGCTCTAAGCCTTGAATTGAGCCGCCGTTATCAGCGACGGTCTTGAAGACCTGCTCGTTGTAAAGGCCGGCCTCCTTCAGATAGTTCTCGAACTCGGGGTCAATATAGTGGAACACTCCCACGGTTACGTGTTTCTCATATATGAGGGCGAAGACAGGCTCAAGCCCTGAACTGGTGTCGACGAGCATCGAGATGCTGCCAGTGGGGGCGATGGAGAGTATGAAGCTGTTCCTTATTCCATGGATCTTCACGTCCTCAGCTATTCTGTCCCAGTCTAAGGTCCAGAGTTCCCTGTGATAGAAGCCCTCAAGCGGTAGCTGACCCCTAGTATAGCCGCTCTGCCAGTAGAGCGGGAACGGCCCCCTCGTCTTAGCCCTCTCAACGCTCTCCTTATACGCGTGGTATGCTATGAACTCAGTTATTCTCTGCATTAAATTGAAGCCCTCCTCGCTGTTGTATGGGACTCTGAGGAAGAAGAGAAGGTCCGCCAAGCCCATGAATCCTAGGCCAACTCGCCTCGTATTCTTCGACATTTCGCTGATGCTGGGCAACGGGTAGTTGTTGATGTCAACTACGTTGTCCAGGAATCTGTAGGCAGTCTTTACTGCTTCTCGAAGAGCATCCCAGTCTATCTCCCTCCCCTTCCCGCTTATCTTCACAAATGCGTAGAGGTTTATTGAGCCAAGATTGCATGACTCATACTCGTATAACGGCTCCTCGGCGCAGGGATTCGTGCACCTTATATCTCCCATAACCTTTCTCAATACATTTCTCCGATTAATATTATCCAAGTAGAGGACACCTGGGTCGGCCGTCCTCCAAGCCATCTCGGCTATGAGGTTAAAGATGCGGGAGGGGTCCCTCGCCCCCCAAACCTTGCCGTCTCTGGGATTTCTCGACTCGTACGGCTCATTTTTCTCAAGAGCCTCCATGAATTTGTCGTCAATCATCACACTTATGTTGAAGTTTTCGAGGAATCCTTCCTTCTCTTTGGCCCGTATGAATTTCTCTACGTCAGGATGCCAGACCTCCAATATGCCCATGTTCGCCCCCCTCCGTTTACCACCCTGCTTAACTACCTCAGTCACTGTGTCAATTATTCGCATGAATGTGACGGGGCCGGAGGCGACCCCCGAGGTGGAGAAGACAACGTCGCCCTCAGGCCTCAGCTTGGAGTAGTTAATCCCGATTCCTCCGCCGCTCTTGAATATGATGGCGGCCTCAGTGGCAGCCCTCATTATGGACTCTATGTCATCTTCAATCGGTAAGACGAAGCAGGCTGAAAGCTGGCCCAACCTTGCGCCCGCATTGAAGAGCGTAGGACTATTGGGCATGAACTTCTTTTCTACCATCAGGTTATAGTAACTTAGGTAATCCTCATAGTGATGGTCAAATGCTCCCGATAACAGCATATTCCAGAAGACACTCCAAGGATACCTCATCATTCTCTTTGAGTTCAAATGATCATACAGCCGTTTCATCCTGTCTAGGTGCCACTTATTCCAATAGACTTGATACTCATCACCGCTCTTGCCAAGCCCAATCTTTCCCCCCCAGGATTCAGGTTCAAAAGGCTCCTGAACATGAACTTCCTGTTTCGCGTCCTTGTCAAAAATGAGTGGGTCATAAAGAATGTCTGGAATGACGGCGAGCGCCGCAACTCTCTGAAACATCTGCTTCGGACGCTCAGCGAGCCTGCCCTCTTCATTCTTCAAAAGATATCGGCTAGCCATCAGCCTCAGGGCGTTGACAGAGAACCGCTTATCAACCTCGTCAAGATAGTCAGTCTCGAGTATTATCATCTTCTCTTTTCTTACGCGCTCTCTCTGCTTTCTGTAAAGGATGTAGGACTTAGCGACCTCGTAGAGGTCAAACCTGACAAGCGCCAGCTCAACAATGTCTTGAATATCCTCTACATGCGGTATCCTCTCAGACCCATATTTCTCCGCGATTACCTGCAGAACATACTCAACGACACGGTCTAGCAGAACTTCATCATACTTGTCAACCGAAAGCATTGCCTTCTTGATTGCCTCGCGTATCCTCCGCTGGTCAAAGGCGACGACGCGCCCATCTCTCTTAATGACCTTCTTCACGGGGTATCCTTCCATCTTAGCCTCCATTACTTAGACACCAGACTGGGCCCAACGCGGGGCCTTCATATATCTACTACCATACTACGCGCTTAAATTGCTTATGGGAAAAGGTCCAAAAGTAGATACGGCTTATAATCTGCCAACTGGATTGGCCATAAATATACGCAGCGCAAGGCAAGCGCCCAGAGCCCAGGCGGCTATCGAGGTTTTATATTGGGGGACCCGTATAACTCAGGGATGGTCGCGAAGATTTCCCAAGAGGAGTTCTTTTCCAGGATTAGGTCCGCCTCTGTCGAGGTTTTGACGCCTGAGGAGTTGGAGAGCTTGATACATAGTGGAAGAGTACAGGCCTATATCGGTATTGAGCCGAGTAACGTCCTCCACATAGGGACTCTTGTGGCCTGCGAGCCTGTACTGTTGGTTGCGGGGGCAGGTTTCAGGGTAAAATTTCTCTTAGCAGACATACATGGCTGGCTTAACGACAAGGGTGAATTGGACCAGCTCAGGGAGATGGCCTCGAGAAATGGTGAGCTGCTACTAAAGATGGTTCGTGCCCGCGGTATAGACACGTCTAATATCGAGTTCGTCTACGGCTCTAGCTACCAGTTCAGCGAGAAATATGTCATGGAGCTCATGAGGCTGGCCAAACTCGTTACAGCGGCCGAGGCGAAAAAAGCCATGGACACCATCAGCAAGAAAGATGTTTCCCACAGGGTTGGGGCTGAGATCTACGCATTGATGCAGTGCCTCGACATAGCTTACTTAGGCGTAAACGTGGCAGTCGGGGGGATGGATCAGAGAAAGATACACGTTATGGCCAGGGAGTATCTCCGGAGGATGGGTTATGAGAAGCCCGTGGCCATTCACACGCCGATAATATTGGGGCTCGATGGGAGGGCGAAGATGTCTAAAAGCCTAAACAACGCGATATTCTTAGACGACGGGGAGGGTGAGGTGGCGGAAAAGATCTTCCAAGCTTTCTGCCCCGAGGGTGAGACGGAGAACAACCCTCTCACGATGATTGTTCAGCACGTGGTTTTCCCTTGGCTCGGCCTCGTTGAGGTCTCCGGGAAGGCCTACGAGAGCTACGAGCGGTTTTTAGAAGACTGGAGAAGTAAAAGGATTACCGCGAGGTCACTTAAAGATGCGCTCACCGAGCAGCTCATAAAGATACTCAAGCTGATAGGGAGGAACTGAAAAATTCTATGGGGCTCGCGGCGCCCTAAGATATCTTGCAATGGTTATACTCTTTTTAACGACCACATTGGGAGATTCACCGAAAATATAGAGCGCGGGCTCGAGCCCAAGCCCACCCTCGTCCAGAACGGCGTCTGCCCGGGGTTCTCTCTTCACAGACTCTATAACATCGAAGACGACATCATCCTCGCTTCTAACTTTGTTGGTGGGGGTTGTCCTGACATATAGGTATCCGGCCTTCGAGATTGCATCCTCCACACCCTCTACGAGCTTTAGGTTCATCGCGCATCTCTTCTCCCTAACGACTCGAGTGACACCGAGCAAGATAGAGGCCAAATGCCTCGACGAACCGAAAGTAGGCCTGCTAACAGGCACAACTCTCGAGCCCACCCTCACAAGTCTACCAGGGAACGCGGCCACATCGTTGAGGCTTGAAGGGTTTTCTAGAGCCATCGCTATGTTTATCGAGACCTCCGGGTACAATAACAGAAGCTCAGCTGACTTTTCAACCTCCTCTGACGCAAGCTTAAGCTCTTCAAGGATCCTCTCCCTCTCAGGTGTTTGGCCTCCCTCTAAATCTAAGCAAATCTCGCAGTCGATGAGTTCAGGATAGAGATCTCTGTGAATCCTGCAGATATATCCGTTAGAGAGGAGTCTCCGCCAAGCAAGTAGGAGAACATGTGTGAGCCTCTCGGGGCCTTCTTGCGCTGAGGCAATCAATGAGTTGATGAGCAGATTACATTCCTCGTCCGGAACTCCGTAACTCTTCAGCCTCTCGAGGAATGTGTCTGGAGCTTCGGATAAGTAGCCACTGACTGCGGCCTGACTCACCCCTAAGATTGCCGAGATCCTGGATTGACTGTAGCCACGCTCCCTCAACATATGTGCAAGCAGTCCCCTGATGTTTGGAAGCAGATACTTGAGCAGTACCTCCTCGGGTGGCCTCATTCGCCGGCCTCCAATGGGAGCCTTTCCTGGTGAATAATCTTGAGGGCTGCCTCCACAGTATCTGGGTCCACCCTCCTATACACGCTAAGTTTTAAGCTACCAAAATTCCAGACAATTCTTCCATTCTCTAAACCATACTCTATGTCGACCCTGATAGCATCACCCTTCGACAGCACCATTCTATCAACCAGAACCTCGTAGAGCTTCCGGTTCAGCTCCGCGGATGAGCGGGCAATCTCGGAGGGTGAAAGCTGCCCAGTCTTTAACAGCTCCCTGTTCTGAGCAAACAACGTCCTCCTGATCTTGGTAGCATAGTAGCCCACTATGACTATCCCTGTGTGCAGCCGAGGCATACCGGGCCCAATATATATAGTGTCTCGGCCCCATATATATCATTGAGCAAATCCAGGATAAATGGTGAAGACTTTAAACAGCCAAAAGCTTATCGCTGACTCTCCGACCGGTTATCATCGATGGGAGAGGTGATAGACAAGCTCTGGCGGAGAATAAATGAAAACAGCCAGAGATATCTTGGGGTGCTGAACGATCTTCTCAGTTTTCCGAGTGTTTCTGCGACGGGTGAAGGCATGGACATTGCAGGGGATCGGGTTAGGGAGACGCTCGAGTCAGTGGGCCTGAGGTCTGAGGTCTATATTGACCATGGAGGTTATCCCGTGGTCTGGGGTGAGTTAAGGGAAGAGAGGCATGGCACACTCCTGATATACAACCACTACGATGTCCAGCCCCCGGACCCACTTGACAGGTGGACCTCCCCTCCATTTACACCCCAAATCAGGGATGGGAGAGTGTTTGCCCGGGGCGCATGTGATAATAAGGGCAACCTGGCAGCGAGAATTTGCGCTCTTGACCTCCTCATGGAGGTCTTTGGAGAGATACCGCTAAACATCAAATTCTTGGTTGAAGGTGAGGAGGAGATCGGCAGCCCTAACCTGAAAACCTTCGTGGAGAAGCACAAGGAGAACTTGAGCGCGGATGCCTGTTTGTGGGAGATGGGCGGGTCAAGCCCAAGTGGCAGGCCAATAATCTATCTAGGCGTTAAGGGCATACTCTATCTAGAGCTACACGCCAGGGAGAAGAGGCCTGATTTACACTCCTCTTGGGGAGCCATCGTCCGAAACCCTGCACTAGAGCTGGCCCACCTGATTGCATCTCTGAGGGAGAAAAGTGGACGCGTGCCAGTTCAGGGATTCTACGACGATGTTGAGGAACCTGACGACGATACTCTCTCCTTGCTTGAAGAGCTGCGCGAGGCTGAGTCGGAGATTAGAGCTGTGGCAGGTGAAGATGGGCTGATGACGGATAAACCCATCAAGGACCTGCTAAACGACCTGTTGCTACATCCCTGCATCAATATCTGCGGACTCCATTCAGGCTATACCGGCCAAGGCTCCAAGACTGTGCTTCCAAGCTCCGCGTTTGCGAAGATTGACGTCAGGCTAGTACCAAGGATGAGGCCAGAGAAGGTGTTAGAGACTTTACGGAGACATGTGGAGAAGGAGACTGGCGGTCGAGTCACGATCAAGCCCGTAGACATGGGCTACCCAGCAGCTAGGACTTCGCCGAGAGAGCCCGTTGTTGAGCTTGTCACGAGGACGGCCGAGGCCGCGTTTAACTCTAAACCACTCATATACCCCTCAGCCGCAGGCTCGGGGCCCATGTATCTTATAACAGACTACCTGAAAATTCCATGCGTGGCTGCGGGAATCGGAGACCATCTCTCAAACATCCACGCACCGGACGAGAGCATATCAGTCGAGAACTATCTGAGAGGAGTCCTCCACATGGCCCTGATCATAATCAACTTCGTGCCGTTCTATAGAAGCGGCGTAGCGCCATATCTATAAATTAGGGGGCAGGCCGGCTTAAAACACATATATATTATGCGCCTCAATCAATCGTGCAATGGTGCTTAGCAATGACTCCAGAGCTAAGCTTCTATGTGAAGTTCAAGACACCGCCTGAGCTCGCTAATGCTACTTTCGAGATCGTGAAGATGGCTAGGGAGACAGGCAAGATAAGGAAGGGGGTGAATGAGGTTATAAAATCCGTTGAGCGTGGTCAAGCCAAGCTGGTAGTGATCGCGGAGAACGTTGACCCGCCTGAAGTAGTAGCTTTTTTGCCCTCGCTCTGCGAAGAGAAGAAGATACCCTACATCTATGTTCCTACAAAAGAGGAGCTGGGAAAGGCCGCGGGGCTGGAGGTCTCGGCCAGCTCGGTGGCGGTCATAGACCTTGGCGAGGCTAAGACGTATTTTGATGAAGTTCAAAAGCAGCTGGCAAAGATAAAGCGCTCTGGCTAAAATTAAATAGTTTCCGAAGACAGGAAAAGGGTGGAGACGTTTGAGCAGCCCTGGTGTGCCTGCAGTCGTGGAACAGGTGGTGGGAAGGACAGGGGTTAGAGGTGATGTTACACAAGTCAGGGTCAGAATTTTGGAGGGAGCGGACTCAGGAAGAGTCATTACGAGGAACGTTAAAGGGCCTGTACGGGTTGGAGACATATTGATACTGATGGATACCGAGAGGGAGGCTGAGAAGATCAAGTAAAGGTGGCGGGAGGGTTGCCCACAATGCATGTTTGCAGCTTTTGCGGAAGAAGTTTTGTCCACGGATCAGGGTTGCTCTTAGTACGGAGAGATGGTGCGCTGAACTGGTTCTGCAGTAGGAAATGCTTTGTCTACATGGTGAGGCAGAGAAAGGATCCGAGAAAGATTAAGTGGACGGATTTTTACGGAAAAGAAAGAAGAGCCTAGTCCACTATTTCTCCGGGTGAGAAAAATATCTTGTGCTCGTATTCGTAAGAATAGGGGCTGTCGGATGCATGAATGATGTTCTCGGTGATGTCTAACCCATAGTCTCCGCGAATTGTCCCGGGTTCAGCCTTTACAGGGTCTGTGGCCCCTATCATCAGCCTCACGACCTCGATGGCGCTTCTCCCCTCAAGTATGGCGGCTACAACTTCTCTCCCAGTTATCGACTCTATAAGGAGGCTGTAGAATGGTTTCCCTTTGTGCACCTCATAGAGCTTCTCTGCCAGCTCTCTTCTAACTTTGACGAGTTTAAGAGCAGCTATTTTGAATCCTTTACGCTCGAACCGCGAGATGATCTCTCCGACCAAGCCTCTTGAGACGGCGATAGGCTTAATCATTATGAAAGTTCTCTCAGACATCTCTCAGGAGTGAAACTCACGTATTGATATATCCTCCGCCCGCCTCTCCTTTCCTCAACTCTTTGATTAGATGCAAGGCCTTCTCCCCGTTGAGACTCCAGTATTCTCCAAGCTCCATCAAGGTCATCTCCAACTCTCCTCTCAGATACCTTTTCAGGGCTGTGGAGACCTCGAGTGCCAGCTCTGCATCTAGTATTGCTGGGACATTATGGTCGACTGCAGCTCTTCTAACCTCGTAGTCTATCTGTGGGATATACCCTGAACTCGCCAAAAGGCCTATCTTTCTATTCTTAAGGGCTTTGACTGCTGTCTCAGTCCTTATCTCCGGTATCCCAGGTATTGGAGACTCCTCGAGCGTCAGAACCTCGTACCCTGCCTCTCGAAGAACCTCTCCAATCCGCTTAAACTTGTCTACAGTCTTCCGACTGTCTGGATAAATTAGGACGGGTGTGTCTTGAGGTGGAATCGAGTTTGGCGTGGCTGAAAGCCAACTCTTCAGAAGCGCCTCATGGAACTTGAGCCCCATGGCGGCGACCTCCCCTGTGCTTCTCATCTCAGGCCCTAGGAATGGGTATGAGCCTCTTACCTGAGCCCACGAGAACTGGGCTGTCTTTACCCCCCAGATAAACTGTAGAGGGCTGTAGACACCATTTGATACTTCGACTAACCTGTCATCATTTAATACCAAGCGTTCCCCGAGAATACACCGACTCCCATAGTTCATCAGGTCGATATTGTATACCTTGCTGCTGAAGGGCATCGACCTACTGCTTCTCAGGTTACACTCAATCACGTATACCTCGCCTCCTCTTACCAGATACTGAATGTTGAAGGGGCCTCGAGTCTTGAGCGCCTTAGCGATCATTCCAGTGTAATCTGCGATCTTCGCCAATGCCTTCTCGTCGGCCTTGCAGAAGGGCGCGGATATGGTCGCGTCGCCGCTGTGAACTCCGGCATACTCTACGTGGTCCATGGGCAGTATCAGTACCTCGGACCCGTCTGAGACACAATCCACTTCCGCCTCTATCGCGCCCTCTAGATAGTGGCTGATGACTATTGGCCTGTCTGTATGTTTGGAGAGCTTCTCGACCAGGTTGTTTAACTCATCTCTATCGCGTGCAATGAATACGGAGGTTCCGCTGAGAATGTAGCTGGGGCGCACGATCACGGGGAAGCCTATGTCCTCAGCTATCTCAGGTAGCTTTGAGAGGTTCTTCACCGTTGTCCACTTTGGCTGCTTGATCCCGAGTTCCTCCAGCAGTCTACTGAATTTCGAGCGGTTCTCAGCAATTGCTATCGACGAGGAGTGAGTGCCGAGAATCGGGACGCCTCTAAGGTTAAGCTCCTCGGCCACATTGTTTCCTATTTGGCCGGCAGCGGAGATCACAACGCCTCCGGCACCTAGCAGCGAAGTGATTCCATCTATGGTCTCGGGTGTGAGATCCGCATTTATGAGGAAGTTGACTACGTCCCAGTCCGTTGAGACAGTCTCCGGATTATAGTTAATTATTGCTACTCTCTTGCCAAGATCTTTAAGATTGTTATAGATGTTTACGGCAGACCAGTCGAACTCAACGGAGACGCCGATGCGGAAGCCCCCTGCACCTAAAACGATGATTAAGTCGTCGTTCTCCTCAACCTTCAAGTCGCCTACGGAGCCGATATGCGTTGTGTAGGAGTAGTTTGTCCGAGCAGGTTTCTCTCCTGCGAGGGTGTCAATGTTTTTGAAGATCGGGCTCAAACCTCTTGACGCAATTATGTCTTCTACTTCTTGGCTCTCCAGCCCGCTCAGTGATGCAATTTGACTTACTGTATATCCGGATTTCACAGCCTCTCTAACCAGGGCGACTCTCTCATCATCATTCAATGAGCCGAGCTCTCTGAGAAGTTTTGCGAGCTCGACAATCTTTTCGACAGGCCTCAGGAAGAACGGATCAACTCCAGTAACTTTTGAGATCTCCTCGACCGAGACACCGAGCCAGATCGCTTTTGCGGCATCCCGAAGCCAGTAGGGTCTGAAGTTCTTTAGACGTTCTAAAATGTCTTGGGGGCTTTCGTTGTTCTTGAAGAGGTCGGGGGTGACCAGACCCGTCACACCGATGTCAAGCATCCTGAATGCTTTCTGATAGACCTCCTCCATGTTCCTGCCTATCGCCATCACTTCACCCACACTCATCATCTCAGAGCCCAGAACCTCATCGCGGGGCCAGAACTTCTCCAAGTCCCAGCGCGGAGCCTTCAAGACAATGTAGTCGAGGCTCGGCTCAAAGAAGGCGGTAGTGCTTCCCGTTATCAGGTTGAGGAGCTCGTCGAGGAGGTAGCCGAGGCAAAGCTTGGCCGCTATGTATGCTAGTGGATAGCCCGTTGCCTTACTTGCGAGAGCGCTGCTCCGCGACATTCTAGGATTCGTCTCGATAATATAGTATTCGCCTGTCTTTTGGTTGAGGGCGAGCTGGACGTTACATTCTCCTACCAATTTTATCGCCGTAGCCACCCCGAAAGAGGCGATACGGAGGGTTTGATACTCACTATCGGTGAGGGTCTGGCTCGGGGCTACAACAAGCGACTCTCCGGTGTGGACACCCATTGGCTCAATGTTCTCGAGGCAGGCGATCGCTGCGAGGTTCCCTGCCCTGTCCCTCATCACTTCATACTCCACCTCCTTCCATTTCTCCAGATATTTCTCTACTAAGACGCTGCCCACTATGCTGTGTGAGAAGGCGCGGGTGAGCCTTGCCTCAAGCTCATCTCTCCTATAAGCTACGAAAGACCCTCTCCCGCCAAGGTTGAAGCTTATCCTCACTATTACCGGGTAGCCCACCTCATCAGCCGCTCTGATAGCTTCACGGATATCCTCGGCGGGTATAGAAGGCGGAACCGGAAGGCCTGACTCTATCATCGTCTTCTTGAATATTGAGCGCGTGAGGGCTGCCTCGATCCCCTCGATAGGAGTTCCTAGAACCTTGACTCCGTACTTGTCCAAGATACCTTTACGATAGAGCTGGACTCCCACGCTTAAGGCGCTCTGCCCACCGAAGCCGACCATTATTCCGTCAGGCCTTTCCCTCTCGATTATCCTCTCGATGTATTCCGCTGTGATTGGCGCAAAATAGATTCTATTGGCGAGCAGATGAGTTGTCTGAATCGTCGCTATGTTGGGGTTGACAAGGATTGTCGAGATACCTTCGCTGGTCAGAGCCTTGAGGGCTTGGCTCCCGCTATAGTCGAACTCGGCTGCCTCGGCAATCTTAATTCCGCCTGAACCTATCAAGAGAACGCTTTTAACGGATTCCATCCCCCTTCACCAACTTCTCAAACCATTCAAAGACGTAGAAAGCGTCTCGCGGACCCGGCCTCCCCTCGGGATGAAACTGCACCGAGATTATGGGCAAAGACTCATGTATCAGCCCCTCAATCGTGCCATCGTCACAGTCAACGAACCACGGTTTTAGGCCTCTGTTCTCTAAGCTCTCAGCCGAGACGGCGTATCCGTGGTTTTGAAGGGTGATTACCCGTCTGCCAGTCAATAGGTCCCTGCATGCCTTGTTTATGCCCCTATGCCCGTACCGTAGCTTGTATGTTTTTGCCCCCAAAGCTAAGGAGAGGAGCTGATGGCCTAAACAGATGCCTAGAGTTGGAATTTCGCTCTCAACTATCTCCTTAACTAGTTGGATGGCCGATGTCATCCTCGCGGGGTTCCCGGGGCCATTACTTATCACTATGCCCTTCGGGTTGTATGCGAAGATTGCGTCTGAGCCCATCTTGCCCGGCACCACGACCACGCGGTAACCTTTAGAGGCAAGGGCGTGAATTACTCCGCTTTTTACTCCAAAGTCGACTAAAACTATCGTGGATTTACCACCCTCATTGAAGGTTGTAGGCTCCTTGTAGCTTGAGTACTCGAATACCTTTGAATCAAAGTTAACTTCCTTCGCAAGCCTCAATAATTTTTCTTCGCATATCTCGTCAATCGACTCTGCGACCTGAACCGCGCCACCCATTACCCCCTGCTCACGTGTCTTAATCACGAGCATTCTCGTGTCGACATCCATGATTCCCGGGACCGAGCTCTCGCGGAGCCATTCGTGGAGAGACTTCCTAGACCTTGGGTGGCTGGGCTCTGTTGCGCTCGACACGACAAGAGCTTCTATCTTTATTCCATCTGACTCGAAGTCCGGTGGGACTCCGTAGTTCCCGATGAGCGGATAGGTGAAGATGAGTATCTGGCCTACATAGGATGGGTCCGTCATGGACTCCGTGTAACCATTCATCGCTGTGCTGAACACTACCTCGCCGCTCCTCGTCCCCGTGTCTCCGAATCCCTTACCGAAGATAAGTGTCCCATCCTCGAGAGCGAGGGCAGCTGAGAGGCCGCCGAAGACTTGTTTTTTGACCGCGCCCGCGTGATTAGCCATTAGGTCTCTATGATAATATCTCATCAGCCCTTCAAGGTATATACTTATTGACCCAGCACGGTCATAGAGGGTTGAGGATTGTATCGCCACTGGTCAGTCAGTAGGGCGGTCAAGTACTTGGTAGGCCTAGAGAAGAGTTATAAGTCGGCTATAGACGGCGGATACGCTAATCTTTCCGCTCTGGCTAAGATCTTGAAACCCACCATAACCTCTCTCCTCGGGCAGGAAGTGAATGTCTCAACGATCGTGACGGCTTTAAAGAGGATGCGTGGTCAATCACCTCCGAGGAGATTGGCCATAGCTGAGGTGATAGCGAGGAGCGAGCTTGAGGTCAAGACAGGCCTTTCTAAAATGATTCTGAAAAGGAACAGAGCATCTCTCAGAGTAGCCCGAGACCTCGCTATCGAGGTTAAGGGATTCTATCAGCTACTGGACGGAATCTCCTCGATAACCTTGATATGCAGCTCTGAGCGGCTCGAGACAGTTAAAAGCCGTTTCCCCAGGCCCCTAATAATCTCAGAGACACACAGCATCGCCGCCCTCATAATAGTCAGCCCATCCACTATCGAGCAGACACACGGAGTAGTCTCACACTTTTTAGAATGGCTGGCATCAAGGGAGATAAATGTCGAGGAGGTTATCAGCTGCTATAGAGACACTATAATTCTCGTCGCCACTAAGGATGGAGGTCGGGCCTTCGACGCTCTCAACGAGCTAATCCAAAGTTGTAAAAGGGTCGTCTCGGCTGGTCGAGTCAGCGTTTAGTCTATTTCCTCTGCGCCTTCTTAATAGCTTCTAATACCTTGTCCGGCGTCATCGGAAGCTCCGTAATCCTTGCCCCAATGGCCCTTGACACAGCGTTGGCGATTGCGGCAGCAGCACCTATCACGGGCGGCTCTCCGAGGCCCTTTGCACCAATGTTGTTCGCCCGAACATCGAGGGGTTCAACAAACTCGGCGATTATTTCAGGCGCCTCCACGCTGGATGGGAGCAGGTAGTCCACCAACGAAGGGTTTATGACTGTGCCTGTCTCCGGGTCTGTTACCCTCTTCTCGAGTAAGGCGTATCCGAGCCCCATGATCACCCCGCCAGCCACCTGCCCCTCCGCTGTGAGCCTGTTGATTATTCTGCCTGAGTCATGTGCCGAGAGGAACCGCAACACCTTGACGCTGCCCGTCTCTATGTCCACCTCGACCTCCGCAAACTGTGCAGCGAATGTCTCGACAGCGTAGCCGTCAGGGTTTGGCCCCCGGGCACCTCTGCCGGCAATCGTGAAGTCCCTCAATCTACCGAGAAGCTCCTCTAATAGGATCTCTTTCTCACCCTCCTTAGTCCTTATCTTCCCGTCCCTCAACTCGAGTATCTCTGGTGGAGCGTCGAGGAACTGGGATGCCACATCTAGTAGCTGGTTTTTAGCGTCTATTGCGGCGCTCCTCACAGCCGGCCCCATGGATGCAAGAGTCCCGCTCCCTCCACTCCCTGGTGAGAAGAGCTCAAGGGCTGTGTCACCTATCAAGACTTGGACGCGCTCTATTGGCACGGATAGCTCCTCAGCGGCTATCTGCGCTAGGGCGGTTCTGGTGCCTGTGCCTATATCTTGAGTTGAGGTCAAGACCTGAACAGTTCCGTCTCTGTTTAACTTTACCTCCGCGTAGGCCGGTGGTCCTCCGCCGCCCCACCAGACCACGCTGGCGACACCTGCAGCCCTGACGCGCCCATCTGTTCTCACCACATTCTTCACATTGTCCCATCCAAATTTTCCGGCACCAGCAATGTATGCTTCTCGAAGAGCCTTTGAGCTAAAGTTTACACCAGAATCCGGCTCGATTTCAGAGTAGTTTCTCAACCTTATTTCAAGGGGGTCTATCCCCAGCTCCTCCGCACCCATGTCTATCACGGATTCAAGCCCGAATGTGCCCTCGGCGAATCCGGGGGCCCTCATTGCTGTGTGGGGGACATCATTCGTGAAGACACCCCACTCAACCGTCTCGAGGTTGGGGATGTTGTAAAGCATTCTATAGGGGCCGCTAACCAGAGGCACCCAACTCGCATAAGCACCAAGATTTATTATAGCCTCGAGCCTCAGCGAAACTAAGCGACCATCCCTCTTGAACCCTGCTTTGACTTTCTGAATCGTGGCTGCGCGGCATCCAGAGACAAGGTTCTCCTCTATTCTCGATAAGGCGATCTTGACGGGGCGGCCGGTCATCCTCGAGGCCAGGGCTGCAAGAACTGTATGTTTTCCTGGGTCGAACTTAGCTCCGAAGCCGCCTCCCATGTATTCGCAGATGACTCGGACGGAGGAGAGGGGGATTGAGAATATCTGGCTGAGCCTCTGTCTAATATTGTTTATTGCTTGCGTTGACTCCCAAACAGTAAGACCTGTTGGTGCCCAGTAGGCGACAGTTGCATGCGTCTCCAGCGAGTTATGGAGAGCTGCACCCGTCCTAAAGGTCTCCTCAAAAACAACATCTGCCTCTCTAAAGCCATCCTCAACGTTCCCCCGGACATGACGCGAAGGCCCTCCACCAAACACGTTACCACTTGGATGGACTCGAGGCGCATCCTCCCTCAAGGCCTCGACAGGATCAACCACGAAGGGTAACCTCTCATACTCGACCTGAATCGCTTCCAGAGCATCTTCGGCTATAGCCTCATCCTCGGCAACAACCAGCGCGACCTCCTCGCCCTGAAACTTTAGAACCTCACTCAAGATGTAGCTATTTCCGTCATACCACGGAATCTTCGGAGCGTTCAGATGCGTAAAAACAGCTCTTACACCATTCATCCTTTCAGCCGCTGATGTATCTATGTGGACTATTCTTGCATGAGGATAAGGGCTTCTCAGAAATTTGCCGTAGAGCATCCCCTTTAAGGAGACATCAACGGTGTAAGTAGCAGACCCAGTAACCCTCGCCGCGCCGTCAACCGTCTTTACCCGCCCACCCACGTACTTAAATTGCACATCAGCCGGCCACGGCGCAATCTGCTCCTCTTCCTCAGCAACAAACTCCTCCCTCCACCGCCCCTCGATCTCTGCACGAGTTTTACGGAGACGAACCATCAACCATTAACTCTAGCTTAAGCTAATTAAGTTTTTAGAGAGCTACAAACACTTAATGTTTGGTAGTAACTCAGTTGAAGCGAGATGCTTGGGGGTTGGATATAAAATTTGATAGTGCGATAGATGGGAAGATTGTCTTCGAGGTCCCCCTTCACCTCACAGGATTCTTCTACCCAGTTTTTGACGTGACCCCTGAGAGGACGGGGTCTCTCGGGGCTGGCCTTGTAATCAGGCCGGGTCTCCACTGCACCTTAAGCACAGGAGAGGGGCTGTGGTTTAGAAACAGAGCTCTTGTTGAGGGACCTGCGTATGAGCTCTACAAGTCGCTTGGAGAGGGGCTGTTTATAAGTTTAGACGGAGACTGCATGCCTGGGGCTGGCTACGGTTTCAGCGCCGCCTCCACCCTCGCTGTGGCCGCATGTGCGGTGCTTGCCCGGAGAGTAGACCCAGTAGAGGCTGCGATTCAAGCGCATAACGCTGAGGTGAGAAATAGGACGGGGCTGGGCGACGTCTCCGCTATCTGGAGTGGGTATGGCCTCGCAATCAGGAAGAAGGCTGGGGCTCCGACTATAGGCGTTGTTGAGAGCCTGAGCATAGGCGATAATGTGGAGATAGTAACATCCGAGCTCGGAAGATTATCTACGGAGAGCCTCTTGTCAAGGTATGGTGAGAAGATAGCGGAGGTTGGTCGCGAGGTCTATCGAGAGTTCCTGAAGGACACGAGTCTAGAGGCCTTCCTCACCCTAGCAAACAGGTTTTCAAGAGAGATTGGCCTTGTCGATGAGAGGCTTGAAGCGCTATTAAAACCTTTCTCCAGGCACATTCTTGGCTGGTATGTGAAAAAGAGAGTGTTGGTAGTGGTCACGGAGAAATCAGAGGCGCCTGAGTTTGCTAAAAATATCGGCCCAAAGCTAAAAGTAGTGAGGCTGTTCACACCCAGTGAGGAGGTATGGAAGAGATACCTCGAGACCATCCTCGCTACGCGTCACTAATGATAAGGAAGAGGATAGTGGAGGGCTTTGAAAGGGGATTAGTCGTTCCACAGGGGCTGCTGGCTCACGGAAGGGGAGAGGCCTTGGACTACATCCTAGGTGAGGAGACGACGCCGCAGGCTTACGAGGCCACAAGAGCAGCTGCAGCCCTCCTGCTCTTGTCAAAGAGACCTGTTATCTCGGTCAACGGAAACACGGCAGCGCTCGCACCTCAGGACATTATTAGACTATCCAAGCTATTGAATGCCAAGATAGAGGTGAACCTCTTCTACAGGTCTCAGGAGAGGGTCAAGAGAATCAAGGAGTATCTCTCAAGCATGGGGGCATCGCAGGTCTTAGGAGATGATGACGTCGCGGAGCTTCCGGGCCTCAGCAGCCCGAGAAGGTTTGCGTCAAGGGAGGGCATCTATTCCGCCGACACTGTGCTGGTGCCACTTGAGGATGGGGACCGTGCCGAGAAACTCGTTGCTCTCGGAAAAAAGATTATAGCAATAGACCTAAACCCTCTTTCGAGAACGGCTCAAACCGCAACAGTAACGATCGTTGACAATGTTGTCAGGGCTATTCCAAACCTATGTGTAGCCGTCGAGAATCTCGGAGACAAGCCACCAATTGAGCTGGAAAAAATATACGGCGATTTTGACAATCAGGCAAACCTCAAGGCCATGATAGAACTCATATTGAGGAGGCTGACACGTCTAGCTGGTCTGGAGGTGCTGAAATGATCGAGAAGCTGACCGTAAGGGACATACTGCGACTCAAGAAAGAGGGCAGGAGAATAGTGATGATCACCGCCTATGATTATGCCTTCGCACGCCTAGTTGATCAGGCTGGAGTCGACATAGTGCTGGTGGGCGACTCCGCCTCTATGGTTGTTATGGGGTATAGTGATACGAGGTTTGTGACTCTTGAGGAGATGATAACGTTCTGCAAGTCTGTCTCGAGAGGCGTGAAGAGGGCGTTGGTAGTCGGAGATATGCCCTTCATGTCTTTCCAGGTATCAAAGGAGGAGGCTGTAAGAAATGCGGGTAGGATGGTGAAGGAGGGGATGGTTGACGCCGTGAAGCTTGAGGGAGGCAAGGAATATGCAGGAGTGGTGAGGGCCATTGTCAACGCAGGAATACCCGTGATGGGCCATATAGGGTTGACTCCTCAGAGCGCAGCCACGTCGACGGGCTTCAGATTAAGTGCGAAGGATGCGGAGGCCGCAGTAAAGATAGTCGAGGATGCCAAGGCTCTTGAAGAGGCAGGTGCCTTCGCAATAGTAGCCGAGTTCATGACCTCCGAGGTGGCTGCACACATAAGTCAAGAACTCGAGATTCCCGTAATAGGCATCGGCTCCGGCCCAGGGTGCGACGGCCAAGTCCTTGTTCTTTACGACCTTATAGGCCTCAGCGAGTTCTCTCCCCCCTTCTCTAAGAAATATGTGGACTTGGCCTCGATGGTTAGAGACGCCGTCACGGCGTATAGAAATGAGGTATTGGAAGGCAAATTCCCCGGTGAAGATCATACCAAACACATGAAAAAGGAGGAGTATGTGGAGTTTCTGGCCAGAGTTCGAGGCGCCAAATGAGGGTCTTAGTTGTTGGGGCTGGGGCCATAGGGATGCTTTTCGCCGGTCTAATCAGCATGAATGGTGGAGATGTAGTTATCTTAACTCGTAGGAAAAACGCTGAGGAAGTGATAAGAAGGGATGGCGTGTTTATCGATGATGGTGAGAGAACTCTGAGGGCTAGGCCTGAGTGCTCGACGGACCCGAATATCGCGCGGGACGCGGAGTTATGCTTGATGTGCGTAAAGTCCTATGATACAGAATCCGTATCCAGGAGCCTGTCAGGTTTCCTCCATGAAGGGAGCTTTGTAGTGACGGTCCAGAACGGGCTGAACAACGTCGAGACACTGACCAGTATCTTCGGGCCCCACCGAGTTATCGCGGGATACACGACTCACGCCTCAACTGTAACAGCGATAAACAGGGTCTTCCATGCACACAGCGGGGAGACAGTCCTCGGGCGTCACCCGCAAACTTCAACCGAGCAGGAAAAAATAGAGGCTATATCACGATATCTGACCAGACATGGAATAAAAACCTCTACCGAGCCCAACGTCTTCCCCAGAATTGTCGCAAAACTCATAGTCAACTCTGTGATTAACCCTCTCACAGCCGTTCTCAAAGTAAGGAACGGCGAGCTCTCGATGCTGCCTTCTATCCGCGAATTAATAGGCGAGCTTATTGAGGAGGGTGTTCAGGCTGGCAGAGAACTAGGGGTCCAGTTGAGTGTCGAGGAGGTGGGCCAGCTTGTCTACGACGTTATAAGAGAGACAGGCTCGAATAGGTCCTCGATGTTGCAGGACGTTGAGAATGGGAGGTTGACCGAGATAGAGTTCATTAACGGTGCAATAGCCAAGATATTGTATGGGAGCGGCAAGCAGGCACCAGCAAACATGTTTCTTGCACGCTTAGTCCGCGCGTTGGAGGAGAGGGCGCTTGGGGCAGGCAGGTGAACCCGTGGAGAAGGTTTTAGCTGAGCTTGGAGAAGAGTGGCTGCTCACTCACATTCAATCCACCCTGAAGCACGTTAAGGGTGGACGCCTCCCCATAGGCGACGACGCCATAGAACTACCCGCCAAGGGCGAGATCATAGCATCCGGAGATATGCTAGTCTCGTCCACAGATGTCCCGCCCGGAATGACGCCCAAGCAGATAGGATTCAAGGCTGTCACAAGCGTGGTAAGCGACTTCGCAGCAAAAGGCGCGCATCCTCTCTATTTCTTAATCGAGCTTGGCTTGCCCTCGCACATGAAGGCCGCCGAGTTTAAGGATTTATGGTCAGGCATCATCGAGGCAGCGAGGTTTTATGGAGGTGAGGTGGTCGCGGGAGACACCAACCAGGCATGTGAAGTGGTGATAGGCGTTGTTGGTATAGGGTATTCTGAGGCTCCCATGCCGAGAGGTGGTGCAAGGCCGGGCGACATAGTGGCGGTGACAGGTGCATTTGGCAAAACCTTCACGGGGCTTCACGCCGTTTTGAACGCCAAGTTGGAGGATAGATGGAAGCCCCTGATTGACGCTGTCCTCAACCCGAGGGCGAGACTTCTTGAGGGGCTCACAATATGCCATGCTAGGCTGGCATCCGCCTCGATAGATTCTAGTGACGGCCTCGAGGCCTGCCTTTACGAGCTCTCGCGCTCAAGCGGCGTTGGCTTTAAGGTCTCTGACCCGCCGATAGACCCTCTTGCCCAGGAATACGCCGAGATTCACGGCCTCAACCTCTTAGACGTAATCTTCAGAGGTGGCGAGGAGTATGAGCTCGTCATAACTCTCCCCCCGGAGAAGCTCGACGAGGCCGTCTCAACCCTGAAGAACATAGGCTGCAATTTAACTCTCATAGGAGAGGCGACGCATGAACCATCAATAACGGTCAAAATGGGTGGCAGGTCCTACGAACTGAGGGGCAGGGGCTGGACGCACTTCAAGAGGAGGGCGCCGACAGGCTGAAGCATGTAACACCGAATGCTTACTCAAAATATATGAGCCACGCCTCCGAAACTAATGAGGATGCAGCTTAGGTCAGCCGTCTCCTATGAGGAGAAATGGGCTAGAAAATGGTTGGAGGATAGGGTCTTCGAGGCTGACCCCCAGCCGTCAAAGCCGAAGGTCTTCGTGACTTTCCCATACTCATATCAGAATGGGCCACTGCATGTGGGTCATGGCTTCACGGCCACGCGGGTAGACACTTACGCCAGGTTCATGAGAATGAAGGGATACAACGTCCTCTTCCCCTGGGCATGGCACTGGACTGGAGAGGCCGTGGCGGGGACCGTGGAGAGGCTCAAGCGGGGAGACCCAAACGTGATCAGGATGTTGAGGGATATAGACAAGATTCCTGATGAGCAGCTCCACCAGTTCACAGACCCAGCGTACGTTTGCAGATACTATACAAGCGAGAATAGGGAGGTAGTGAAGCTGATTGGGTTCTCGGTGGACTGGAGACGCGAATTCTACACATCAGACCTACACCCCTACTATAGCAGGTTCATCGAGTGGCAGTACAGGACGTTATACAGGCTGGGACGGCTGAGAAAGGGATCCCACCCCGTTGTCTGGTGCCCCGTCTGTGAAAGCCCGACAGGAGACCATGACAGGCTCGTCGGCGAGGGTGTTTCACCTATCGAGTTCACGCTGGTATACTTCAGGCTTGAGGAAAGTGATGCGTATTTGGCTGCCTCCACGCTTCGACCCGAGACAATTTTCGGAGCAACGAACGTCTGGGTTAGGCCTGAAGCAAAGTACGCGGAGGCAACGCTCAACGGCGCCAAGGTAATTGTGAGTCAAGAAGCGTTAGTCAAGATGAGAGAGCAGCAGAGGAAAGTCAGTGTCGAGAGGGAGGTAAGCGGGAGAGAGCTGGTAGGCAAATACTGTTTCGCGCCAATTACTAATAAGAGGTTGATAGTCCTTCCTGCAGACTTTGTAGACCCAAACCTAGGATCAGGCGTCGTATACAGCGTCCCGAGCCACGCACCCTACGACTACGCGGGCTTAAAAGAGCTGAGGCTCAAACCCGAGAAGCTCAAGCACTATGGACTGGACCCCTCTCTTCTAGACTCGCTTCAGCCGATAAACATAATCTCAACGCCAGGCCTAAGCGCTCACCCGGCCGTTGACGTTGTTGAGAGGGAGGGGATATCCTCGTCTACAGACCCCAAGCTAGAGAAGCTCACACAGGAGGTCTACGCTAAGGAGTTTTACGGAGGGTTGCTCAACTCGCTCTGCGGGGATCTCGAGGGCGAGAGCGTCAAGAATGCGCGAGACTTGGTAAAGTCAAGACTAATTGAGCAGGGACTAGGTTCAATACTGTATGACCTTCCACAACCCGTTATCTGCAGGAGCGGGGACAGATGTTTAGTGAAGATAGTCGAAGATCAGTGGTTCATCACTTACGGGGATGAAGACTGGAAGGACATAGTGAGAACACACATCTCGAAGAATATGCAGATTTATCCAGAAGGGGCCAGGCAATGGTTCCTAAACGTAGTGGATTGGTTAAATGATTGGCCTTGCACGCGAAAGACAGGGCTTGGGACAAGGTTTCCCTACGATACCACATGGATTGTTGAGACCTTGAGCGACTCAACGATCTATCAAGCACTATACACAGTTAGCAAGTACTTGAACGAGGGGCTGGTGAATCCTCAACAGCTGTCAGACGAGTTTTTCGACTACGTCTTCAGGGGGATCGGAGACAGGGCAGAGGTATCGCGGATTACTGGAATCAAGGAGGAGCTTATTGACGCGATAAGGGCAGAGTTCGAGTATTGGTATCCTGTGGACCTGAGGGTCTCAGCCAAAGAGCTACTACCAAATCACCTCACATTCTACATCTTTCAACACATCGCCTTATTCTCACCAGAAAAATGGCCTAGGTCGGTGGGGGTCAATGGGGTGGTGAGGATCGAGGGTGAAGAGATGCATAAGAGCCGCGGAAAATTTGTCTCTTTAAAGGAGGCGATTTCCCGGGTTGGCGCCGACGCAACCCGCCTCGCAGTGATTTTATCAGCCGAGGAAATGGATGACCCTGATTGGAGGTGGAAAAATGCTGAGGACGTGCGAGCCTTTCTGGACAGCTTTCTACGATTACTTGAGGAGTATCGCAGGGCAAGAATTGAGGGTGACTGGCAGGAGGCAGACTACTGGTCGATATCAAGGCTTAAACAGTTGATAGGTGAGGTTGAGCAGAACTTGCTGATACTCAAAACTAGGACCGCAGCCTCTAAAACCCTATACGAAATGGATAACCTCTGGAAAAAATATCTTAGAAGGAGGGGAGGCACATTAGGACCAGCCTCTAAAATCATCATCGAGTCTTGGATAAAAATGCTCGCACCATTCGCGCCCTTCACCGCAGAAGAGGCCTGGAGCCTAATTGGGGGCCAAGGATATGTCTCGCTCTCTGGGTGGCCTGAGTTAAAAGAGCCTCAGGACGAGGAACTACTCCTCAGAGACGAGATACTGGAAAGAGTGGTTGAGGATGCGCGAAACATCATTCAAGCCACTAAGCGGAGACCTTCGAAGATATATCTTTACGTGGCGAGCGAGTCCATGATCGAAGCGATAGAGAAGACTGCCAAAATCTTGATGAGCCAGAATCGAGAGGCGCGAAGCGAGTTAATGAGAGAGCTAGCCAAGCTAGACCTCATAGATAAGCGGAGAATACCGGTAATAGCTAATAACTTGGCGGAATCATTAACACCCTTCATCCACCGCTATAACCTCGATAAGGTTAAAAAAGTTGCAAGGAGCGAAGCAGAGCTCTACCTATCAAATCTGCGCTACCTCGAGCATGAATTAGGTGCGCCCGTGAAGGTTTTTGAGGCGAGGAACACAGCACATGATCCAATGGGTAAGGCTTCGAGCGCAGTACCTCTAAGACCCGGGATCTATACGGAGTGAAGGTGGGGGTTGGGATGCGTCTTAAAGGAAGTTATAAATATAGATTGAGGGGTGGTTAAGCACATGGCAAATTTGAAAAAAATTATCACATATGTTGTTAGCGTTATTCTTATCTTTTTAGCGGTAAATTATGTTGGGCTTTTTACGGGGGGTCAGGTAATCTCGTTAACTGTTTTCCTCGGCATCATCGCCAGCATCCTATTCTTCTGGCGATTTAGGGTTGCTTTTGCACTGATCGGCACGTTCGTGTTACTTTCATCTGGTTTGACGGATATTCCACACCTAGTTGAATTTGCAGGTCTAGACATAATTCTGTTCCTGATCGGTATGATGACGGTGGTGGGATTTATGGAGGAGAGGCACTTCTTCGAATACCTGCTCGGCAGAGTAACAAAGCTAGGCAGCTCCTCTATTAGGCTATTGGTGGTGTTGATGGGCATGTCCGCCCTGTCTGCTGCGCTTGTTGATGAGGTGACGTCTATCCTCTTCATGTCGTCACTGGTGATACACTTGACACGCCGCCTCGACATGCCCACAGTCCCTCTTCTGATTTTGGTGGTCTTTGCCACCAATATAGGGAGCAGCGCCACGGTTGTAGGCAACCCTATAGGTGTGATGATAGCTCTGAGGGCGGGCCTAAGCTTCGCGGAGTTTATTAGATGGGCGACGCCGATCTCAATAATCACACTTTTCATGAGCATCGGATTAGGTTACCTATATTATCGTAGATACTTTTCAGAGATGGATAACAAGCTCAAGGGATACGCGCAGGCTGTAGCACCTGCATTGGCAGACAACGGCGTCAGAGAAAAGCTGGACAAGTCCGCCCTTCTTCTGTTCATCTTCACGATATCACTGCTCGTCGCGCACACTACAATTGAGAACGCTCTTGGGCTTGAGAAAAACACGATCTTAGTTGCAGCACCTCTTCTTGGAGCTGCCATAGCTCTGTTTTTGCAGGGGTCCCACGCGAGGGAGCTCTTTGAGAAAAGGGTGGATTGGTGGACACTTGCATTCTTTCTGCTGTTCTTCTCAACTGTCGGGACACTCAAATATGTTGGCACTATAGGGGTGTTCGCTCAACAGCTTTCAACATTCATCGCGGATAAAGAAGCAATCGCTTTGCCCATTATAGGTTATGTGTCGGGCTTTATGTCTGCCTTCATGGATAACATCCTCGCCGTAGCCATTTGGATACCGATTATTCAAGAGATGGGGGTGCTGGGTCTGAATACTTATCCGTACTGGTGGACGCTCCTGTTCGCGGGCACTCTGATGGGTAACCTCATGACTATAGGCAGTACCGCCAACATAGTGGCCATAGGTTTGCTGGAGAGGCAGAAACTCGGGCACATAACTGTCAGGGAGTGGTTACCGGTTGGCGCGCTGGTGAGTATACCAACATTCACACTCGCACTCCTACTCCTATACGTTCAGTTACCACTAATGACTTAGTCCGCGATGGGTTTAGAAACTACGTACAGATGTTCTCCACGCCTCTCAATCCAGACCTCATGATTTAGCCCTATCAATAGGCCGCAAACCTTAGACCAAGGGAAAAGCGTCTCTTCACGGATTCTGATCGCATAACCTCCATACTCCTCCTCAATCTCCGCAGACTCGCCTACCAATTCTCTGAGCCTTTCGAGTACGTCAACGGAGAACTCTCGGCTCTCTTCTCCCAACCTAGGAGCTTCTACTACTGGGCCTCAATAAATGCCTTACCATATATAAGTCCGATGCTTAACTATGTTGCTGTTCGCACAGCCTGCTGCTCCCTTTGTGTTGCCTGTCTCTCCTGAGTGTAGATTGAGTGGCGATAGACATGGAGGAGTAATCCAAAGAGGAAGAAGGCTATGCCGAGGTAGAACATGGAGTGGTTTGGGAGGTTGATGAAGTAGGTGTAGAAAGTAGCGGCGGCCGCTGCAGCTATGAATACCAAGAGGACCACCATTATGGTTGTAGCGCTTTGAGGCTTGAGTACTATTGGTTTGGTTGGAGGCGGCCGCGCACCTCTCACCTGCCGAGAGAGGTAAACATAGGTCGCGTAGAAGCTCGCAATTGTCATACCAGCTATTGAGCCATAGAACAGAGTTGGCTCGATGTAGAGCTGGTCGAAAGCTGTCTCTTTAGAGAAGTCCACGTAAAATCCCCAGACAGTCGTGACCGTGACTAAGACTATACTCGCAACTCCTAAGGCCGTGAAGAAGGGTCTATCTTTCCATGAAAGCTTTCTCGACCGATCGACGAACGGCACTATAAGGAACATAATAACGAATAATAGTGGGAGCAACGCCCCCGCAGTAAATCTCTCAGTCCCAGTTCTCAGAAAAGCGTATATGGCTGTAAGATACCATTCAGGAACCTCCACCAGCCCTCTCGTCAGGTCAAACTTAATGCCAAGCTCGGCAGGGAATAAGCCCGCCGAGATGAATATCACGCCCACTATAACAGATATGACGGGGAAGTCGATGATGAGGGCGCGGGGGAAGTGGACGGCTGCTAGCAAAAGCATCAACAATGGAAGTATGAAGACGTGAAGAGCGTAAAACCTGACTACGAGGTCAAATAGCCCTCCCCCCATGAAGATGGGTGCTATCGTTGGGCCGAGAATGGGGGCGGAGTATGTTAGGCCCATCCCTATGTTTACTGCGAGAAGTGCCCTCTGATTCATTATCAAGTTGTATCCTGTGTATGCCTCTAGTATGGTTAGAATGCCCAATATTATGCCTGTAACCCACAGGACCTCGTTTTTTATCTTGTATCGACCCGAGAAATATTGATAATATAGGTGTAGTATAGCAAGCAATACCATAAGGTTAGAGGCATGATAGTGGACGTTACGTAATATGAAGCCAAAGGGAACCTTCTCTTGAATCTCTTTGACGCTCAGAAATGCTAGCTCGACGTCGGGCCTGTAGTAGAACATCAGAAAGGCTCCGCTGACCCCGAGGATCGCGAAGACGATGGCTGTCAGGGTGCCGAGATACCCGTAGGGGCTTATGTACTGCTTGGGAACAGTGAATTTGTATACGACAATAGTTGTTCTCTCAAGCCTATCGACTGTCCACTTCCAGAGATTGTTGAGAAGCTCTCTTATGTTTCTTGAATCTGACGCCATAAACCTCTATGTCACCCTCCTAACTAGGTCGTCAGGCTTGACGCGTTGCCACTCGCGCCCATATCCTAGTCTCCCCTCAACTCCCACCATCCAGATATCTCCGTTCTGATCCACCTCTATCACACCCATAGGTAGCGCGTTTGTCGGATACTGTTGATAGGCGGCAGGCCCGTCTACCGCTACGCCATCCGTGTCCCTGTAGATTGAGCCATGACAGGGACAGATCAAGGCGCCCCTTGATGGGATATAGGAGGGGAGACACCAGAGATGGACGCAAACTCTACTATAGACTCTTAAATGTCCATCATGCGTCATAATGAGAACATACTGCCGGAAGGGGTCGTTGTCTATCTTTGGGTCACCTGTTTGCGGATACGAAAAGAAGATGTAGCTCCCGGGTGAAAGGTCCTTCAGATTCGCCAATTTCTGTCTCTTAGAAACTTCCTCCTCCTTACGGTAAAAATATCCTACGAGGTTAGCGAAAGGCGCTATCACTGCTAAGACCGCTCCCGCCAACAGACCTTTTAAAAGTCTTCTACGTTGCGTCAATCCTTTTCTTTTACACCCTCTTCCAGCTATTTAAGCTAACTCCATAAACTACGTGATGTGAAGCCACTCTATATTTAAAATTCACGACCTATCCTATAGGTAGGGTTAGGACTTGCCTAGCCTTCTCCGCGCCGCGCTGTTAGTTGTCTCACTGGTTATCGCTGCCTCAGCAGCCACACTCCTCTATCTCAATATCTATCTCTCCTATGGAGGCGTGAGTAGAGCTGTCTGCACTGCCACAAGGGTAGGCGACTATCTTTTTGAAGCCTATGTGATGCCCGCTACTCCACGTGAGGGAGAGGAATTTGAGATAAAAGCCGTCGTCCAAGGAGTAGAAGGAGCCAGCGGAAGAGTAAACATTACGTTGTTTCTGCTTAAACCGGGGCGCGTCTCATTAATCGACGGCCCAGCTCCTGCAACACACGGAGTGATGACCTGGAGGCATCAGCTTTCAGAGCCAGGCTTATACGAGGTAACCTTCCTCCTCGCAGGCGAAGCAGGCTCCGGGCAAATTAACGGCAGGATCCAAGTTTACTCATACGGCGAGTCGCAGCTCTACTCAACCCTTAGGACAACCTCCTACACCTCGCTTTGGCTCGGAATCCCCCTTCTTGCGGCGATTCTAATCTACCATAAAATGAGCTCTTGAACCGTTCCAAGTGGCGTCATCGAGATATATCGGGACCAGCTTTGTCTCGTTAAATGGCCCTCCCAGTGAGAGCTGTGGTCATGGCTGGTGGACGCGCTACAAGGATGGGCAGGGTTGAGAAACAGATGGTAAACATTCTTGGGAGACCTATGATAAAATATGTGATCGACGCCCTCAAGTTCTGCGAGTTTATCGAGGGCATAGACTTTGTGACAAGCCTCTTTACGCCCAACACGAACCGCTACCTTGAGGAGGAAGGGTTCAGACCAATAGTTGCCTCTGGAAGCGGATACATCAGTGACCTGAGAGAATATCTAGTGAGGGCCGAGGAGGGGCTCTATGTTGTAGTATCATCTGACATCCCTACACTGAGGCCTAAGCATATTGAGACTGTTCTCAGGCTGTCTTTAGTCCATCAAGAAGAATATCTGGTGTTCACTATTCCCTATGACATGGTAAAGGGACTCTCGAGCAGCCCCACAATAATCGATGTAGATGGAAGGCAATACCAGCCCTCAGGCCTACGAGTCATCAGAAAACTTAGCGGAACAAACCTAAAGCTCTTAGCCCCCCTCTACATACCCCTTGTCTTCCGAGAGCTAGGTATAAACGTGAATACTTTCGAGGACGTGAAAAGGGCTGAGCTATATTTAATGGGCTTGGAGAAGTGAAACCATTAAATCATCTGCCAGCTCATCTCTCTCAAGCTTGAATACCGAGCCAGAACGATTCCTCGAGTTCATAAAGAGCCGAAGCTCCTCAAAGCTCTTGACTCCAGGCCAAGTAGAAGCTTTCAAGATTCTCAGAGCTCTGGAAGCTGCTATCTCAGCACCTAGCGCACATAATGCACAGCCTTGGCGGGTCGTTATCGTTGACGATAGAGCGACTATGAAGGAGCTCTTAGAAGAGATGGCTAATGAGTGGCGACGCGACCTCAGGGGAGATGGACTCCCTGAATGGAAGATAGAGATCATAATTGAGGAGTCGAAGAAGCGGACTCTCAGGGCATCTTCTCTCATCGTTGTCTGCCTCACGATGGAGGAGATGGACATGTATCCAGACGAGAAGCGTAGAAAGTGTGAATACGTCATGGCCGTTCAATCTATAGGCGCATTCATAGAGAACTTACTCCTCGCACTACATGCGATGGGGCTCGGAGCCTGTTGGAGATGCGGCCCCCTATTCGCACAAGACGCGGTGAGGAAGGTATTAGGAATACCGAGCCATGTAGAGCCTCAGGCGATTATAGAGGTTGCGCTTCCGGGTGGGTTTCGAGCTAAGTCAAGGAAAAAATTAGGCGAGGTAGCCTACCTCAATAGGTGGGGTGAACCGTTATCATAACAATACTCTCTGGGGGAGTCGGCGGGGCTAAGTTCGCCGCAGGTGTTCAGGCCGCTATATCTGAGGAAGAAGAGCTGGTCGTTATAGTAAACACCGCTGACGACGAAGAGTTTTATGGCTTGCACGTATCACCCGACATAGACACTGTTACCTATACACTGGCAGGACTGGGCGACTGGGATAGAGGCTGGGGGATAAAAGAAGACACCTTCAACTGCAATGAAATGCTCGGCAGACTCGACTTAGAGAACTGGTTCAAAATAGGGGACAAAGACCTGGCCCTGAACCTACTTAGGACCAAACTCTTGAGGAAGGGCTACAGGCTATCGCAGGTAACCGAGAGGATTAGAAAAGCTTTAGGGATTAGAGCAAGGATACTGCCTATGACAGACGATCCCATTAGGACCATGGTCGAGACAGAGATTGGCGTGCTGCGATTTCAAGAATATTTCGTCAAACACGGATACAGATTTGAGGCGAAACGGATATGGTTCGAGGGTCTAGAGAAGGCTGAGCCCCTCCCAGAGGCAATCCACGCAGTCCATGAGTCGGACATAATAGCTATTGCCCCAAGCAACCCGATAGTTAGCATCGGACCAATACTCGGTCTCAAAGGGTTCAGAGACGCGTTAAGAAAAAGCTCAGCGACAAAAATTGCTATCAGCCCCCTAATCGGCGGCAAGACCATAAAGGGCCCTGCCGACAAGATGCTCCAAATGCTTGGAGTCGAGCCCACCTCCTACGGAGTCTACACATTGTACAGAGACATAATCGACACAATGATAATTGACTTAGAAGACCGAGAACTGGCAAGCAAAATCGAGGCGGAGGGAAAACAATGCTTAGTCCTAGCCACGCGCATGAACACTCGCCAAGATTCACAGAGACTCGCATCGCAGATACTCACCAGAATAAGGAAACTGTCTTAATACAAGGAACACGCATCTCTTCAAGACAGGTGATTTCTACTTCTTATCCGATCGTTCGATTGTGATAAAGTTTATACACCCGTATTAGACGTGATTTGGACGTGGATAAATCAGATATAGACACACCAGCTCTGATTGTTGATATTGATGTAATGATGAGAAACATTAGAGAGATGGCTAAGCTTGCAAAGGAGAGAGGTTTAAAGCTTAGAGCTCATGTGAAGACCCATAAGGTCCCCCAGATAGCAAAAATTCAGGTAGAGGAGGGAGGCAATGGAATCTGCGTACAGAAGTTAAGCGAGGCTGAAGTAATGGCCGAAAATGGTTTAGACAACATTTTCATAACAAACGAGGTAGTAGGTCAACTCAAGCTCCCCAGGCTAGCGAAGCTGAGAGAAAGGATAGATGTCTTCGTAGCAGTTGATCATTTAGACAATATCCGCGAGTTATCGCACGTTATGAAGGAGCATGGGCTTGAGCTGGGAGTTTACGTGGACGTGGATTGCGGAATGCATAGGACCGGTGTACCGCCTGAAAAGGCCCCAGATCTCGCAGAAGCTGTCACACGGAGTGAAGGGCTATATCTTGTCGGCCTAATGGCTTATGAGGGACACGCGGGTGCGCCTAGAGATAGAGAAGAGCGCATATCCCTCATAAACAAAGCGATGGAACAAACACTCTTTTCGGTTAAACTTGTAAAGAGAAGGGGTATCGAGGTTAATGAAGTGAGTGTTGGATCCTCCGCGACGGTCAGATACAGTAGCATGTTTGAAGGGATCACTGAGCTACAACCTGGCATGTATGTCTTTAACGACTATTACCTCGTAGAGAGAGAGGCGGCCACTATTGATTCGTGTGCACTACATGTGCTCACCACTGTGATGAGCAGGCCATCGCCGGATAGGGGTGTAATAGATGCCGGTTCTAAGACATTTCACTTTGATATGAACCGGTATCCTGTAGCTGTGGGGGATGAGGGGGTGGAGATAGTCAAGTTCTCAGAAGAGCACGGCTGGCTTATACTTAGAGGCCAAGCTCAAGAAAAAATCAGACTGGGTGACAGGCTGGAGTTCATTCCCTACCATGTGTGTCCCTGCGTGAACCAATTTGACATGCTTTATGGACTAAGAGGAGGCAAGGTAGAAAGTGTGTGGCCAGTTGCCGCGAGAGGAAAAGTCACGTAAAAGTGCACCACGCTATTAAAATTTACTTACCCTTGAGGTAAGGAATTATTTCTTTTGCAAACGCCTTTATAGTTTGCATGGGTGATGCGCTAAAATCTGTAAAAATCAGATGCGACACCCCTATTTTTCGATACTTATCGATAACGTCAATAAGCCCAGCTGGCTTTCTGAACAAATAATAATTCTGAAGTATCTGCTCATCTGTTATAACACGCGCTGAATTCTCAATCTCTATGGGATCGGAATTGTTAAAGTTTTCACTAATTAAAGTGCCGGCATGATACTTTCTTATCTTTTTAATAGCTGCAGCAGGATCACCCAGTGCGCCTTCGATCAACACTGCTTTTTCCATCTTCTTCAGATCTTTAGCAGCCTCTCTGGCACCCCTTTCAAATTCAGGGAATATGTGGTCCCTGCATCTCTCCACCGTACCATAAGTTATTAAGTGGTCGCCATAAAGCCCTGCGTAGAATGCTGCCTTCGCTCCTCCGGCTGAGAAGTAGATTGGCACTTTTCTCTTAGGTTTTACGTATAGAAGCGTTTTGTGCATCTTAAAGTATCTCCCATTAAAATCGAAAAAATCTTGTTCAACGAATAATTTTCTAATTAGTTCAACCCCCTCCACTAACCTCTCAATCCTTTCCCTCCATTTCGGCCAATAGCCCATGAATCGCTCTTCATTTAACGCCTCCCCTGAACCTACTCCTAAAAGTATCCGCCCCGGATACATCGATGAGAGCGTTCCTATAGCCTGTGCAACCAATGCAGGGTGATAACGTCCACCAATTGGGACTGTCACGTCAACGCCTATGGCAATTCTTTTAGTTCTTTCAGCTGCAGCTGCCATAACCGGCCAAACGAAGAAACTATGCTTGAAGGAGTGATGCCAAGGGAAGAAGTGATCTCCGAACCACAAAGAATCAAAACCGGCCTTTTCACATTCTTTTAGAAAGGGCATCGCATATCTACTATCCATCCAGAAGGAGACATCAAGTCCTATTTTTAATCCACGGACCATAAATCTTCATAGGTTTGGAGACTTACTTAGTTAAAAAGTTGATTCTTATAAAGTAGAGCCATACAGAGAATGCCAATGGGTGATAACCTATTAAACACCCAGTGTAAAATAGAGGACAGAATTCACTAGTTCAACCAACAAGAACTAAAAGTATAAAATGGTGTGTAGAACTTGATAAGCGTGGCCTTGGCTACAAGTTTTAACCCTCCACTAATAGATTTGCATGAAGACATTTCACTGTACTACTATCTCGGAGGTTACGGTTTAAAGTTTAAGCCAGAGAGCTTTGACATCGACTTAGAAGGTAGGCATGGAGATATCCCAAAATTCAGGCGAGCCAATGTAAGGATCGTCTTCTCCTCGATAGCCCACATAATCCCCACGCAGAATCCGTCGAGGCTGAGGCAGCAGGTTACGGGATATGGTGTAAAGGTGGGTGCGATGAGAGTACGCTCTCCCACAATGGTGACCCTAGAACATATCAAGACTTATTATAACCTCCTTTCAGCTCATAAAAACGATCTTAGGCTTTTAAGGACTATTTCAGACCTCGAAGAAGCGCAGGCAGATGGAAAGACCTGGTTCTTGATTGCGATTGAGGGTGCTGAGCCGCTTGAGGATGTGGAGGATATCGACCTGTTTTATATGCTGGGGGTGAGGTCTCTTCAGATCACCTGGAACTTCGATAACAAGTATGCTGCTACATGTATGTCTAAGCGAGACTACGGCTTGACGGGTGACGGCGAGGACCTAGTTGAGCGATGTAATGAGCTCGGCGTCATAGTTGATTTGGCCCACGCGAGCAAGAAGAGCACCATCGAGGCGTTAAATCTCTCGAAGTTGCCCGCGATTGTTAGTCACGCAAATGCGGCATCCGTACAACAGCATGTGAGGAATCTCGACGACGAAGAGCTTGACGCTCTGAAGAGGAATAAGGGCGTGGTTGGTATAACAATGATCCACCCAACCTTGGGGGGAAACGCAGACGTAAAAAGGGTTGCTGACCACATAATCTATACCCGTGATAATTTCGGCCCAGATATACTGGCAATAGGGACTGATTTCTTCGGCATCATGCATGTTGATGAGCCAAGCGGCCTAGAGGATATCACCAAGTTCGGAAACCTCTGGAGCGAGCTTCTGTCACGCGGACTATCTAAGGGAGACATAGAAAAGATAGCATACGAAAACGCACTCAGAGTAATAAAGGCCAACGCCACCAGATGGCGTGAGACACCGTTCCCCTAACCTTCACAGCCTTTTATGAAGCGTTTAAACGGTCCAACGCCAGCGTAATGCGTCCTCTCTCCCAATCTTTCCTCAATCCTCAATAGACGATTATATTTTGCAGTTCTCTCCCCCCTAGCAATTGAGCCTATCTTAATTTGACCGGACCCACTGCCAATCGCTAAATCAACTATGAAAGTATCCTCGCTATCTCCAGACCTAGCAGAAATTATGTAGGCATATCCTCTTTCCTTACACAGTTTTATGGCCTCTATCGTTTCAGTTACAGTTCCTATTTGGTTTGGTTTTATAAGGACAGCATTCGCTATCCCTAAACCTGCGCAAAGTGATATGCGACCTGGATTGGTAACAAATAAATCATCCCCCACAAGCTGTAATTTATCACCTAACCTTTCAGTCAAATATCTCCAACCATCCAAGTCATCTTCTGAACAAGCATCCTCTACAGATAATATAGGATATCGGCTACATAGGTCTTGTAACATCTCGACAACCTCCTTTGAGTCTAACGTTTTTCCTTCTGACTTTAAGACATAGGCTCCCTGATTGAAAAAGTGGGATGCCGCCACGTCAATGGCGATGGCCACTTCTTGGCCTGGGCTTAGCTGCGACTCTTTTATCGCTGATACAAGTAGGTCCAACACCTCTTTGTGCAGCAGATCAGGTCCAAATCCACCTTCGTCTGCTAGTAACACCTTATGCCCGAGTTCTCTTAGGGTTCTCCTCACACGGTGGTAAACACGTGCAACCCACTCCAAAGCTGTAGAAAAGCTATCTGCCCCAAGTGGAATTATCATAAAGTCTTGAAAGTCCAAGTTTCCACCAGCATGTAGCCCCCCACTAATTATGTTGACCATAGGTGTTGGAATAGCTATTTCCTCAATGCCGATGAGATGAGAGAGGTACCGGTATAGTGGGAGCCTGTTGGCCCTGGCTAAGGCCCTGGCGGCAGCCATGGAGACCGCAATCATGGTATTCCCTCCCAAACAACCCTTGTTCATTGTACCGTCAAGGTTTAATAGCCGCCCGTCGATCTCCTCTAACTCAGCATTAACACCCCTTAGCTCGCGGTCGATAACTGTATTGACGATAGAGACTGCCTTGAAGACACTAAGCCCCACCCATCTACTTGGGTTTCCGTCCCTCAAATCCCATGCCTCAAGCCTTCCCTTTGACGCCCCCGCAGGAGCGATTGCCCGCCCAATGACACCTGTGTCTAGCTCTACATCAACCTCTAAGGTTGGGTGGGCACGCGAGTCGAGTACCTGACGGCCACGAACTTTTCGTATTCTCATAAGAGACACCTGCTCATCCTAAACAACTTGATAAACTAATGTATATTTCTTCTATATCATTAGTAGCGGATTTTATGTGACGCTTGGCGATCGACCTAACCGTGAGTCTATCTTTATCACTAAGATACTCCACGGGGGATTTCCCATCCACACGAGCAAGCATTAAGCATGACAGAGTCCTGACCGTCTGCTCCCTCAATTCATCGATGTTGCTGAGATCGGCCTTACTCCAATACTCGGCCCAAAAAAGACGTGCGCTGTCTAAAATCCTACTCGACGACAAGTGTAATGCTTTTAGTAAGAGATGATTTAAGAAGAAAGCTAAATCGAAAACTGGATTTCCAAAATGCGCAGGTTCAGGATCAATCATCCAGAAGCGACCATCACCCAGTAATAAGATATTCTTAGGGCTGAAATCGCCGTGCACAAGTGCTAGACGGGTATCGGTTAGGAATTTGATCACTTCTCTTACCCTCTCAGAAATATCTGGGTGACGATTAGCTATTGTTACAAGATATGGGTCAATCCTCAGTTCATAGAAATTCCAAGTCTCCCAAAAACTAGTGCGTACTTCTTTGTCACGCATTGACTCGTTATGTAGCCGCGCGATTGCTTGGGCTACCCTTACGACAATAGAGCTATCTATCACGTTTTTTAATAGATCACCCTTCCATGCTTTAGCCGTATCACCGGCATACTCTATCATTATAGCATAGTTTACAGCATCAATTTTGAAGACTTTCGGAACATAACCTTGACCTATAAGCCTCGCTACAGTCTTTAAACAAGCTGCCTCAATTAATACTCTGTCAGGCTTAGCTATCCACTCATCACTAACTCTTAGTTTTGGTAAGGCCTTCTTGATAACCCATATGCCATTGATTGTGGAGACTTTTACGACGATGTTTGATACTCCTCCACCAATTATTGTAAGCTTTGCTTCGTCTTCACGCTTGATTAGCCCCCAAGATTTGAGAAGGTCGTTCACAACTTTTAGGCTATTTGTTTGTAAAGCCATGTTTTATCTGCAGTCCACGATTATCGATGCTTTATTAAAGCATTAAGCTACCTACATCACGTGTTATTGACAGCCGGTGGCTAAAGCGTAGATGACCAAAAGCATAGGACTAGCTAAGCTCGTAACAAAACCGGAAACAGGTAAGACCTAGAACGGACTGGGTTCTCGGCGTTCACAACAACATGACAAACACCTTGAAAACACCCATTGAAACCATCGAACACAAATAACCCGTGCTGTTCACGTCATACCGGCTTGGGGACGGCGGCGGAAGCAGATGGCGTCGAGGAGATATCGTCGAAGGAAGCGTCAAAGACGATGGATCGTGTGTCAGGCTTCGGTAGCAAAGCATCGTGTTTTTGGAGTAAGAAGATGTGTTGGTTGTCAGAAGGCGGGAGGCGGAGGATATGGCAAATCTTAATCATGCGATAAAGCCGCTACGATTCTTTCCTCGGCCTTAACCATTTTCCGTAGTTTTTCCACGAGTTCAGGCAACCTATTTTTTGGGTATGAAGACAGCTAGTTCATCAGGTGAATAACCTGCACGGAGACGGCTCTGTGTGCATCCGAAGCTAACAACAACTGTGTCGCTGTCGACGCTCACCGATATGCCTGAGCACGCTGGCCTTCCAACAAGCATGGTCGGTACACAAGAAGAAATCACCATAGCTTGCTCTGCGATACAGAACAAAACAGCGATGTCGGGTTCGAAAGGAATTGTTCTCATAGGCCGGTATGTAACCGTTTTTCCCTCATGTTTAATAGAAGGCATATTTTTCACGTCTTCCACGGATATCCAGCCCGACCCAACAAGCAAATCGACGTCGTCACATCCGCATCCAATGTCAAGCTCCGTCCCTTTCTTAAATCCGTGAGTAACAGAGCCAATGCTATAGTTTATATGATGTTCACGGCGGGTCGTGAACGTGTCATGGTGGGCCAAGGTCCAGAAAGCACGGCTTGAAGGGACGGAATGCTTGAACATAGGCAAATGCTTGCTATCTTCAGGGTTGAACGATATACCTACAACTGGTCTTCGAAGATGAAGGCTTTCTTCCAGTTCGGCCGCAAGTCTTTGCTAGTCGCAAGCGCCATAGCACTCATACACAACACACTACTCAACACCAGAGAAGGAGACGTAATACTGGTTGACAGTACCTCTTCACACATTCGAAACGCTTTCAAGCCACAATTGCTTAAATCGTCCGGGATGATAAAATCTGAGATAAAGAGTTCGTTTTTGGAGTTCGCGAGGCAGCTGGTTAACTCTCCTCAATTTAGAGAGGAGGCTGAAAAAGATATGAAAGCCCTGAAAGAGTTTATTGAGCTTTTCCCTTTCAGGAAGAATCCCTCACTTATAGACGAGTTAACGCCCGAAAAATTGTATGATACAGGAAAATCGCGTGTGTCTTTCTTTCATTTCTTTCAATTTCGTTTGAGACGTGTTGGTGCTATAACTATTTACAGAGACAAACCTTGGCGCGAGGCTTGTGCCAAAATCGATCTATTTAAGCAACTATTAAAATTAATAGTTGATGATTCGATACCCATTCATGAGAAGGTTGATGATGGGCGCTGGAGTCAACTTAAGGGCTGGGGAGGAGATAAACATTACGTCAAGAAACTGTTGTTCATTTATTATCCCGAAAAGTTGATTCGCACTTTTAAGACCGAGTTGTTAGAAGACAAAGTCAATGGCCTTGGGCTAAGCGATAAAGCTGAAGATGAAGCACAGAGAAGATTTAACGAGAGACTTGAAAACCTGACAGTTGGCAAAAAGTTCGAGATATACAATGAAATATTGGTCAACTTTGTCAAGAGTATATTGCCAAGCAACTATGAAATGGATACCTGCGCCATTGCAAGACTTCTGGATGAATTCATTCCACCACCAAAGCCGATAATAAGTCGTAAGTCGGTAGAAAGCCCCACACCCTTGTCTAGAGTTCCTATGCTTTACGAGCCCATCAACGAACTCGGTGTAGTCCTCCTTTTCGGCATGCATCATAGAGAGCTCGGATTTCCATACATCATAAAGGTTCAGCAGTCTTTTCCAGATATGATTGCTCTTGACGAAGAAGGCAACTATTGCCGAATAGAGTTTGAGTATAAATCATCATCCTTCATACAGCACGGACACGACCCTAACGATTGCGATTACATAGTCTGTTGGATAGACGATCTAGATAACCAATCACCCTTAAAAGAGAAGACATTATCCTTGAAGGAGGAGATATTTGAAGGTCAGGAAACAGAGCTTGAGTAATCATTCTTAAGGAAAGCCGCAAACCTAAACTCTACCGCATAGAATGTTGTAACGTAAACAACTCACTTTTTCTAATGTTAGTCCTCCCACATATCCACTACTATGCTCATCCACCCTTGTCCCTGTTATGTTATATTGTATAGACCTGCCAGAATAGACCGATGGCTAAGCTCAAGACAAGTAAAAGACCCGCGGGTCGACTACCCAGTCAATGTCTCGTATGTAGGTTAAAAGTAGATATCCGTGCGGGGGGTGGGATTCGAACCCACGAACCCTTCCGCCCTTCTCATTCTGGCCTACGGGAGCGGGTCTCTCGACTCCGGCTTAGGTAGATCTTAAGCCCGCCGCCTTTGACCTGGCTCGGCCACCC